>Ga0315329_10000185_pt1 | contig 24003 bp, 17 predicted proteins | sample M150032315metaG_FD_203459 | JGI IMG/M metagenome (GOLD analysis project Ga0315329, IMG submission 203459) | Ammonia-oxidizing marine archaeal communities from Monterey Bay, California, United States - M1 500m 32315 | ecosystem: Environmental > Aquatic > Marine > Coastal | place: USA: California...
CTGATTAACATGTACCAAATCCCGAATAGAAATGCCCCTCCGAGGAGTGCAATTACCAGCCAAGACCCGAGGTCCATGTTAGGGGCTATCACGTAGTCGGTATTATTGCCATCGGCGAAACGATTCAACAGAAATCATCTCTAATGACATGTGATTACCCGCGAAAAGTCCATAGTCGCCGTGAAAATATTTGCTTTTGTGCAAGAGATATGCGCTACCCCGCATATGCAAAGAAGGTGAAAAAATGAGATTGCTGGAAATGTCTGGAATAAAACGCCATTATGTAATGCCATCTGGGACAGTGAAGGCTCTTGATGGAATCGATCTAGAGATTGAGGAAGGCGAGAGGATTCTCTTATTGGGGCCTTCAGGTTCTGGAAAAACAACGTTATTGAATTGCCTAGCGGCTCTTGACAATCCTACTGAAGGTGAATATGAATTCAATGGGGATACGGTACCTAGAGGGCACGCTGAAAGGATGACGACGTTCCGTAGAGATAACATCGGTTATGTATTCCAATTCTTCAATCTCCTACAGGATTTGACTGTGCTTGAGAATATCATCCTTATCCAAGAACTGTCAAGTGGCAGAAACGAAGCAAGAGCGCGTGAGTTACTGACCTTAGTCGGCCTTGAATCGGAGGTGGGGCGATTCCCTGCTGAGATTAGTGGTGGTCAGCAACAGAGAGTTGCAATTGCCCGAAGTTTAGCCAAAAGTCCAAAATTATTGCTTGGAGACGAGTTGACAGGAAATTTAGATTCAGCAACTTCTGCGAAAGTCATGGAAGTACTCGTCAGTGCCTGTGAGGCAGAAGGAATAACCACTGTCATGGTAACTCATGATGAAAATCTGACAAAGTACGCAACCAGAGTTGTTCGCCTAGACAGTGGGAAAATTGTCTCGGATGAAAAAGTTTGAACTGAGGTGAAAAAATGTCGATGCTTTTGACAAAGAGACTCGCAAGAAGTCTTTGGCGGACAAAATTACGTCTGTCTGCAGTCATCCTGATGGTCTCCATTGGTATCTTCGCAGGAATCGCATTTGGAGCCTATGCCAATTCAGTGACCACTCTTTATGACGACATCTATGCAGATGATGAAACAGGTGTCAATCTTCCTGATGTATTTGTTGAAAATAATCTTGGAAACTGGAATGCTACGACTGCTGAAACTCTATGCGATGAAATTCGAGAACAATGGCCCAGTGATGAACTTGTATTGGATAAGTGCGAACCTCGCCTCATTTCGAATGGGCAATTATTCAGTGAAGATACCGATATCGGAATGGTGACCGCAGTTTGGCATGGAATCGATGAAGGCGAAGTAGACAAGGTTTGGATTCCAGATCATGATTGCTGCTCTGGTGAAATCGCAAAGGAAGCGAATGAAATCGTTATCGATCACCACGCAGCCGAAGCTTTGGGAATTGAAATCGGCGATACGGTTCACATCAGTGCCGGTGCTGGTTATTCCCTCGATTATTCGGTCGTAGGTATCGGTTTTCATTCCAAACATCTGTTCTTCACTGTTGAAGGAGAGCTCCTTCCTGCTCAAGCGGGTACTTTTGTCACTGGATATATGACTGACGAAGGGCTTGAGGCTTTAGCAAATATAAGTGCTGGAGAATCGAATTTACTTCTAATAGACGTTGAAGGTACACCCGATTCTCAGGACTCGGATGCAAGTGGATTGACTGACTTGATTGAAGGGATTTCAATTATTGCTTCAGAAAACGACGATTCGCCAACGGGAGTATATGATCGAACAGGAGTTCATTCAGTCGAATTCTTGCGCGCAGACGTAGACGGAGCGGAGAAGTCCTATCCCGTTATTTCTGGAATGCTGGCAGTTGTTGCCGGCATTACTATCTTCCTAAGTTTGCAAAGACTAATCCAATCACAAGCCAAGGAAATCGCTGTATTGCGAACCCTTGGAGTGAAAAGAATGTCGATAATGCCGGGCTATATTATCGCCCCGTTATTCATAGGAGCCATCGGTTGTGTTTTGGGCGCAATACCTGGAGTATTATTTGGAGCACCTGCGATGATTAACATGTACGAAGATATCATTGGAATTCCAATAATAAATCCAAATATTCCATCATCATTGGTGATGGAGGTTGTCATTACTGCAATGGTGATTGTATTCTTATCGGGATTAAGACCCGCTTGGCAAGCCTCACGGATGCAACCATTGGAAGTATTGCGTGGACAAAATGAAATTCGTGTTTCCTCGAGGAGTTTACAGAAATTAACCTCAAAGTTACCTGCTACGGTTGGATTAACCATACGTTCTAGTGTTCGAAAACCGGTTAGATTGATGTTTACATTCTTTGCAGTAGGGCTTTCAATGTTGATTTTTGGTTCTATGATGATAATGATGGATTCCTTTGGGGAAATATTCACTGGAGGATTAGAAGAAAGGCAAAGCTGGGATGCACAGGTATTCACTATGGATAATGATGAACCCATAGTTGAATGGGCTGAAGAAAATGGTGCTCAGCATGAACTGATGATAATTTTCCAAGGTACACCTGAGGGTGATACCAGGCAGTTGACGGCATACGGGCTTGAAAATGTAGCAACACAAACAGGTGAATCGATGTATTTGGTATTGCTTTCTGATGGGGATTTGCCGTCCCCTAATCAAGCGGTTCCTGAGGTCCTCATCGATGAAGGGATGAATCACTTCCTCGGTTGGGAAATCGGGGAAACACACTCACTGGTCTTTGGTACCAAAACTGTTGAAGTGAAAATTACGGGAATCACTCAGGGGGATTTTGCTCGAACCGTGTATTTCCATAGGGCGGATTTATCAGATATTTTGGGAATCGATGCCACTGTTGTCATGCTCGATTTACCTGATGGAGTAGAACTAGATGATCAACTCGCTCAAAGCTCGTTGGGTATTACAACACGTGAAGATTCATTGGATTCTTACAGAACCGTCATGGAACAGCAAGAGGGAATTTTCCTTGCAATTGAAGGCCTTGGCATTCTCATTGCTATCGCTGTATTGTTCAACACTCTAGTAATGAATTTGGCAGAGAGAGATACTGAACTCGCAACCCTAAGGGTATTGGGCGCATCCAACAATAGATTGGGATTGATGCTCTTTGGTGAACACCTCGGCATTGGGTTGATTGGTGGAATTTTGGGTTGCCTATTCTCAATTCTTGGAACAAAATTAATGCTTGCAACATTCGTTTCGTGGACTGCTTATTTCACAGTCACCGCCTCAAATTCATCTATTTTCACTTTGATTGGCATTGTGGTATTCATCTCAATATCCCTCACTCCATTCGGAATGTGGAGAATCAAGAAAATGGATCTCGTTGCGAAAGTCAAGGACCTTTCACAGTGAAGTGTTTGAAATTCTTCTCGTTAGCATCAATATTGCAGAAACGCAATTTGAAAACTTCCCGGGAAAAATGAGTTAAGACAAAGCCCTGTATCGAAACTATGCGCGAAGTACATTTGTCATGGAATTCACAGTCAATAAAGAATTCAGACTTTGGACTAATTACCAAAGTCGTCTCTGAATTCGAAGTAATTGCGCACTTAGATGTCACCTCTGTGGGGGTTCGCCAACTTGTTCGAATAAAATTAATTGAAAATATGAATGTGGAGGATTTGGATTCTATTCCATTCCTCGAAATAGATGGGCCTCTACGCCCTCACCCCTTACCTCAAGAAGGCGGTGAAGGAATAATCGTGGTATGGAATCGCCATCCGATTTCAGTGGCGGCGATAAATTTCGATAGCCTCCATGTAATCCCTCCCTACAACATTGGAAAAGAGGGAGCTCAAATCACAATTAGAGGCTTACCCGAAGGAGTATCTGGTTTCCTTAAGGCTGCACGATTACTTTTACCACCAGACTCGGTTAAAGTTGTAGATATCGAAAATTCGGAGCGTGAAATGCTTTCTGAACTTACTCCAAAGCAATTAGAAGCCACAGTAATAGCAACAAATGCGGGGTATTACGAAAATCCTAGGCTAATCACTATGCGAGAACTCTCTGAATTATCAGGAATCCCACGTTCCACTCTGCAGGAACATCTCTCTAAGGCTGAGGCTGCGATGATGAATTGGGCAGCAAGGGTCCACCAAAACGGCCTTTGAATCATATGACAAGGCTTGTCTATTCCATCTACTACCGCAAAGCATGAGCGACCTCGAAGTACTACTGCCTGGCGGCCGAGGCGTTTGGATTCCCATCGATCACGGACTCTCGGATTTTCCTTCGAAAGGTTTGGATGACCTTGAGGAATTAATCACCTTACTCGCTGCAGGAGGTGCTGATGCAATAGTAGCCCAAAAGGGTGTAGTTAGTGCATTTGGCGACCTCCATTCAGGCCATATGGTGGCTCATCTTTCCGCTTCAACTCGACATGCTGGTGCAAGAACCACCGATAAGGTGCTAGTTGGCAGTGTTGAGGAGTCGATTCGTAGAGGCGCTTCTGGAGTTAGTGTTCAGGTCAACATGGGAGCCCCTACAGAACCAGAAATGATCGAAATAATGGGCTCGGTATCCGAAGACTGTAATTTACTCGGAGTACCACTTCTGGGCATGGTATATCCTCGAGGTGAAAATCTCAATATTTTGGAAGATGATACTACTGGCGGTGCTGCACATGCTGCTAGGCTAGCATTCGAACTTGGATGTGATGTGGTGAAAACAAAATGGACTGGAGACATCGAATCGTTTTCTCTCGTCTGTAAATCGGTTCCAATCCCTGTACTCATTGCAGGTGGCCCCGCAGGTGCTACCACTAATGAGATTCTCACAATTGTCCATCAAGCTATGTCTGCAGGTGGTGGAGGAGTTTGCATGGGAAGGCAAGTCTTCTGCCATGACCACCCAGATCTAATGGTCAAAGCGCTTTGTGCAATAGTGCATGACGGCGCTGATGTTGCAGAAGCAATGGCATCCGCAGGGTTGTGAAATAATGCAGGTTTGGCTCGAATCAGGAGAGCGCCAATTTGGCGTTGATTTGATTGATGGGGCAGACCTGAATGTTGATGGAGCATCTCTATACATCGAGGGGCGTCAAGTAGGAAGAGTTGTTGATGTCAGTAATTCTGAGGGTCAGGCGATGGCGCGTTCACTCGCAGGATCAGTCGAGTGGATTCTCCTTGAATTTGGCGAATGGCAAATGATTCCTATCGAGAATATCATCGCAGCATGTGATGGTGGACCTACCAAAGTTGCTGCAAGAATTTCTTCAGCAGAACAAGTCATTGGTGCAGCCTTTGCACTCCAAATTGGAGTTGATGCCATTCTCGTACCTGAAAGCATCCTAGCGACTGCATTAATCGCAAAATCACAAAGAGGAGAGGCTACAATAGATTCCGAGTCTGTGGAGTCCCTACCGATTAATCTCTCAACTTGTGAAGTGATAGAAGTAAAGGAGGGCGGAGTTGGAGAAAGAGTATGTGTAGACCTCACGACAATGCTAGAACTTGGTGAAGGAATGCTAGTAGGTTCAAGTTCATCGAGTATGATACTAGTTCATGGAGAAACCGTTGAATCCGAATTTGTTCCAACAAGACCGTTTAGAGTAAATGCTGGGGCTGTTCATTCCTATATCCAAATGGCTGATGGCACCACGAAATATCTTAGTGAATTAAAGATGGGAGATGAAATTCTCATCGCGTCAGATTCTGTTATGCGTTCCGGTGTTGTTGGGCGTATCAAAATAGAAAGAAGGCCGTTCATTTTATTCCGCTGGCTCGATGAAAACCATAATGAAGCCGGGACTCTCCTTCAACAAGCGGAGACCGTTCGCCTCGTCACTCAATCTGGGAGCCTCGTACCAATTACCAATCTGGAAATTGGAACAAGTGTTCTCGGCTGGTGCGGCGGGATGGGACGTCATATTGGCGTCTCCATAAGCGCACAGGTTGAGGAGAGGTAGAGAACATGGCTGTGCTCGGAACTGGTACAGCAAATGGAGCATGCAGTCTCCTACATGCTGCTGGAGTCGGATATGGGGCATCACTTACCCTTGATTTACCTGTAAAAGTTAGACTGATGGACAAAGCAAGCAAGAAAGTGCTTGATGACCCTGACTCATTACTAGATTCAGTCCTAACCATTTGGAAGAATGCAGAACTCCCGCTACCTGAATCAGATGAATTGCATTGGACTGTTAGATCTGAAATTCCTCCGCGTCAAGGGCTGAAGTCTAGCGCTGCGATTGCAATTGCAGCACTTAGAGCCCTCTGCAATGCTACGAATACCGAATTAGAAACTCATCAACTTGTAGACTTAGCAGCAGCAGTTCAAATCGATGCTGGTGTTTCACTAACTGGAAGTATTGATGATGCTTGGGCGGCGGCAGAAAGTGGATGGAAACTTATCGATATCAATGCCGAGAATGCAGAAGCAGGAGTAATAATGGAAGGAGATGGCCCTCCAGCAGATGAATGGAGAGTCTTTATCGTTACAAGAGGAGAACGTGTTGAAAAACCAGCTCTAGAGGATTTCTCATACCACCAACAAGCATTCTCACAGGCGCTGTCTGCGCTACAAGAGGGAGGAGAGTTGGTTGCATTAACTTGGAATGGCCGTGGCATGAATGGAGTGCTAAAAGATACATTGAGTCGCAGATTGACCAATGATGCTTTCGTAAATGGCGCTCGGGCTGCTGGTATCAGTGGGTCGGGACCGGCGATTGTAATTTTTGCACCAGCGATAAGCAAACCCATTTGTGACCGTCTTAGCACATGGTATGGGCGATTTCCTGATGTCGAAGTCATTGAAACTAAGGTGATTAACCCGTCATCCCCTTTAGGGGATGATTCTTGAGTAAGACCCTTGTCGACATAAACGGTAGTGCCATGAGAATGGACCTCGGAGATGAGATCAAAGTGACCCTATTCGGGGAATCACACGGTCCAGCAGTAGGTGCGTTGCTTGAGGGAATGCCGTCTGGAATCTCTCTTGATTACGAACAATTGATTTCGGATATGGTTAGTCGAAGACCCGGCTCAGGTCTTGCCAGCCGACGAAAGGAAACCGATGAAGTTGAGATTCTTTCAGGAGTGCACAAAGACAAGACTACAGGAATGCCCATCCTCCTTTTAATTCGAAATCATGATGCTCGCTCAAGTGATTACTCATTTCTTCCCGACCAATCTCGCCCGGGACATGTTGACCATCCAATCGATGTGAAAACTGGAGGCAATGCTGACCTAAGAGGTGGTGGTTCATTCTCTGCAAGGCTCACTGCTGGTTTAGTAGCAGCTTCTTCGCTTTGCCGAGACCTCTTGCCTACAGAATGGAAGGTTACTGCAACAGTAGGAGCACTTGGTGGACTAGAAGGTGAAGAAGGCACCGCACTGGCTGAACAAGCCCGTACAGAGCAAGATTCCCTTGGTAGTAGAGTAGATCTATCCATCTCAGGACTACCTGTCGGATTCGGTGAACCATGGTTCGATGGGCTCGAACCTGCTTTGGCGAGAGGCTTGATGTCTATTCCAGCAGCACGAGCGGTTGAATTTGGCCGTGGAGTTGACGCTGGTAAGATGCGAGGAAGTGAACACAATGACCTCTGGCAAGAAGGAATGAAGTTGACTGAGGGGGCAGATGGTGCTCTTGGAGGAATGGCTAGTGGCGCTCCACTCCATGTTAGAATCACTTTCAAACCGCCGAGTGGTATTTCATTGCCTCAAAAAACATTCAATCAAGCAACTGGTATGCTTGAAGAGTTGGTAATCAAAGGGAGGCATGACCCGGTTATTGCCCCGCGTGCTGCACCTGTTGTAGAAGCAGTTGCCCGATTAATTCTCTCCGATTTAGCAAAACAAGGGGGTTATTTGGATGAGTGACATTATTGTTCACAAATTCGGAGGTTCGTGCCTTAGAGATAGTGACGACCTCGATAGAATCGCTGAAATCATTACTTCCTTTGAAGGAAGGCCAATCGTTGTTGTTTCCGCACTTTGGGGAATGACCGACCGTTTGATCCGAGCGGCGAATGACTCTCGCTATGCTGGACGACTAGTACGTGATTTGAAATCTCAACACCTCAGATTTGCACCAGGGCTTGACCAAGGTCCATTCAAGATTTTATTCAACAAAGTGATGGATGGGATTTCATCTGAATTGGTGCATCTTTCCACCAGTGGATCATCACTGCGCTCAAGGAATCTAATTTTAGCTGCAGGAGAAAGGCTCTCTGCCCTAGCAGTTGCTCATAGACTTCGGGAATTAGGTCTTGATGCCCATCCTGTTGGAGCCGAGGATATCGGTCTCAAACTCAAGGGCACAGGAAGTGCCTGTCACATAGATATCGAACGCTCTGACAAGAGTTTGGATAGGTCCGTACTTGTTGGTGTACCAGTCCTCACTGGCTGGTTTGGAGAAGGGGAAGACGGTGCCCTCGCATTGCTATCCAGAGGCGGTTCTGATCATTCGGCTGCAGCATTTGCGAACTTGATGGGGGCTGCGAGATTGATTTTGTGGAAGGATGTAGATGGAATCAAGAGGCTAAACCCTAGATGGGGTATTGAGACAGATTCGGTATCATATCTCGGATATGGCGAGGCTGCTGAATTATCCAAACATGGTACACCCGTCATCCACCCCGCAACAGTCAAACCTCTGATTTCAGATGGAATTCCGCTTGAGATTCGTAACATCAACTCTGATGCATCTGTAGCACCTACCATGATTGGCCCTGATATTTCTGATAGTGGTTTCAAGGCGATTGGATGCCAGCCAGGTGTAGTAATTATCACCAGCAATACCCCGCTAAACTCTGAACTACTAACTAGGCTTGAAGAAGAAGATGTAACAGTTTGGTCATTGACTTCGACCCCTGACCAAATGAGGATTATCATTCCGAGCCATTATCTCCATCTAATCGATGACCTAATCGATGGAGATATCGAATACAAGACAGCAATCCTTTCGATAATTGGAACTAATGAGTTCACATTCCCAATTGCTCATGAAATCATTTCAACAAACGAATACGGAATGAGAATAATCATCGAAACAGATGATCTTACAGCCTCATTAGAGGGCTTGTATCAGTCCTTGTTCTCTCGCCAGGATTGCAAATGAGTGGGCAGGTCAAGGGCAAATAGTCCTCCTACAATTAGGAAGACTACTAATGTGCCAAGTGCCACTCCATATACCGAAATCAACTCAACTGATTCCTCCATCCTCAATGCTGTCTGTTCTGAAAACAGGCCAACAAATGCTGGAAGAATTGAATTTGCAGAGAGTACGAGCATTGCTAGAACACCTGCAATTAGTGGATTAATGACCAGTGAGCGGTGATACTTGCTAACGATTTTCTTGACATTCATCACGTAAACTTCACGGGTGCGGATCGAAGTATCGAGCATACTGAATCTAAGTACACCATTTGATAATTCAAAGAACATTACCAAGAGCACAGCATAAACAACAACTAGGATTGTCAACAGGAAATCATTGTCAGCAAATCCGAAAAGATCCTGTGAAAGAGAGACCTTTGATGATGCAAATCGTAGGACTGAAAGGATAAACAAGACATATGAAGTAAGGAGATACCTTGCATCTCTACCCATTACTCCCCAGAAACCAGTACCAACAGCACCGATGACGATTAGTAATTGCATGATGTTTGCAGCTGTGATAGAGCCAGTGACTGCAAACCAAATTGTTCCAACTGCTGGAGTGACGATATATGTCAAAATTCCAAGAGCGATTAGAACTCCATAGCAACCAAGTTGCAAGTTCTGTACCATCTTGTCAGCAGGTAGGAATTTCATCTTTGGAACCAATGGTCCTCCAAGTAGGCTCTCGATGAATGTTGGAACCTCAACTTCAGGGATAGCATCCTTTGGAATATCACTAGTGGAACCAGACATGGTACCTGCTAACTTCTTCCTAGAAGGAGCAGCCGAACGAACGGTTTTTCCATCGTAAAGATGTGATGTATCTCCAGACTTTTGTCCTGTCATTCAATCACCTCAGAATCCTCTGGCTCCTGCCAGTGCGGTTGATAGAAGCATGTCAGGCTCCCAATCCATGATATTCACTCCAAGACCTCTTAGTTCGCTGATTACAACATCTCTTTCGGTCTTCAATACTTCATATCCGGTTCGATCAAGACGCTTGGCGTCGAATTCAAACTCAAGACTTGATGGTGAAAGTACCGTTACATCGAAGTTTCGAGCACGGAAGTCTCGTAGCGCAGTAATGATAGTTGGATCATCTTCAAGATTTGATAGCACGATGATAGGGCTACCCTTGTTGATGTGTGGCAAAATACGATTGACCACTACTTGTAACGGAATGTTTCCACGAGCCACCGCTCCTGCGAGTTTTGTTAGTAGCACATACAATTGCTTCTTACCGGTGTCTCGGTCAACGGAAACAACTTCATCTCCATAGGTGATGAGACCTACCGAGTCACGTCGGCTAAGGAAGTACTTTGCAAGGCTAGCTGCAGCACGAGTAGAATATACCAATGCATTTCGTGAAACCGGACCGGTTTCAGAAACAGCACGTGAATCGACAATCAAGATGATATCGCTTACCGCGTCTCTCTCTCTTTCATTCACCATTAGTTTACCACTTCGAGCATATGCATTCCAGTTAATTGCACGGAAGGAGTCACCATCGAAGTACTCACGAAGTGAGTAAAACTCTGAACCCGGACCAGGTTGACGGATGTTCACAGCACCTGTGAAAATCTTCGGAACACGGGATTTGACGAATGTTTCTTTGAGGTCTTCCATCTTCGGGAACACAAGGAAGTCGTTGTAGACATGCAATTCCTTTTCCTTGTGAAATAATCCGAAGGGATCCTGGACACGGACAGCCACCGGTCCAAGACTGTAGAATCCTCTTAGGGGACATTCGGCAGTGTATTCGATGAAGGTTTCACGGCGTGGACCTAATTCCATCAGAATGTAGTTCGCACCTTCCTTGATGCGCATTACTTCTGGAACACGGTCACGCACTTCGAGAATCTTGGCAAGTGCTGAGTGGTTCTGCATACGCAGAGTTACCCCAACCTCACCATCTTCGAAGACACGAGCAGTGGATAGTTTGCGCATTGCGGAGACATTGGATAATGACACTCCTTCCTCACCGGTCCACTCTTCGGCTCGCCTGCCACTAGAAGCGACATCAGCGTGACTACCGAAAAGTGCGGCCCATGTGAGGAAGACGAAGATAACCACAGCTATGGTTACCAACTGAGAATTTCGCAGGGTAAGACCAAGTAAATACATGGCCACTGCTAAACTTCCCAGCATAGCGCTCTTCCGACTCCACATGCTAACGCACCTCTCCTTTTCTCATCAATAATATCTGAATATCAGACAGTTGGTACTGGAACTTCACGTAGAATAGTCTGAATGACTTCTCCGGATTCAAGTCCCTTGATCTGGTGTTCTGGCTTCAGGATTAACCTGTGTGCAAGTGCGAGTTCTGCAATGGACTTGATGTCATCAGGTGTGACGAAATCGCGTCCACGAAGTGCTGCTGCTGCACGGCTGGTCTTCAGGAGAGCCTGAGAACCACGAGGCGAAGAACCGACGAGGACACGTGGGTCCTCACGAGTTCGGGTAACGACCTCGACCATGTACATACGTAGGGCAGGGTCGACATATACGTCTTCACAAGCTTGCTGCATAGCGATTACACGCTGTGGGTCCGTGATGACGTCGACATCGACTGCATCCTTACCACGACTGATACGTCGGCGGAGAATCTCGTCTTCATCTGCACGGTCTGGGTATCCAACGCTCATCTTGAACATGAAACGGTCCAGTTGTGCTTCAGGCAGTGGGTATGTACCCTCTTGCTCGACAGGGTTCTGGGTCGCCATAACAATGAACGGGGCTGGGAGTTTGTGTGTGACAGTACCGATGGTAACCTGCTTCTCCTGCATAGCCTCAAGCAAAGCTGCTTGAGTCTTTGGTGGAGCACGGTTAATCTCGTCAGCAAGTAGCAGGTTGCAGAATAGCGGTCCTGGCTTGAAGGTAAATTCTCCCTTCTTTGCGTCATAGATGTTCGTTCCGGTGATGTCAGCTGGTAGCAGGTCGGGTGTAAACTGTACACGCTTGAAGTCACAACCCAACGCATCTGCGAAGGTGTTGGTCATCAGGGTCTTTGCTAATCCAGGGTAATCTTCGAAGAGCAGGTTGCCGTTCGCAAGGATATTGACTAGCACATTGTCGATGACGTGTGCTTTTCCAATAATCACTTTCTGAACTTCGGCGCTGATTGCTTGTGCAATCGCACCGACGGCTGTAAGGCGCTCTCGCACCTCAGGGCTGCTCTGATGTCTGGGCTGGGCTGCGGGGGCCGGCGCTGGGGCGGCAGGCGCTGCTGGGGCAGGGGCAGGTGCTGGCATAGCTGGCGCTTGAGGCGCTACTGGTGCTGCTGGTGCCGGTGCCGGTGCAGGTGGTGCTGCTGGCGCTGGGGCCGGTGCAGGTGGGGCTGCGGGCGGGGGTGCTGGTTGCATGTCTGTTTCCTCCTAAGGGGTCACTTTCCCCAACGTCGAATCTGCTGCAATAATTGCCTCAGTTCTTCGTTGGAATAGGTTCTCTGCTGACTGTACAGCAGTTCAATGAGGCGAGGGTCTCTGACCATTGTCTGGACCTCGCCTGGTGTCTTTCGTGCCATTTCATCACGAGTAAGGTCATGGAATTGCCTAACTTTACTCATCAGTGATTCTCTTACACGTTTCAGATAATCATTGGGATTGACCTTATTTGGCCTCTCCCTGAATCTAGTGAGATCGAATACATGGCGCCAATTTTCCTTTTCTGGAACCACCATAATTGCAATGGATAGAAGTGCCATCAAGTTGAGGACGATTAGCCACTTCAGCATTGTATCGCTTGTTAGCATTACAATTGCTCCCATAGCCTCAGTGAATGGAGAGGACATGGCTGAAGTCACGTGACGGGATTCATCGAAGACAATGTAGAAGTTATCATTGTGGCGAGTAATAGTATTCGAGATTTCTTCATTCTTGATTTCCATCATGTCGCGCATCAATGCCATGAAATACATTCCATTTCCATGCCAAGAAGTATCACCCGCTTGATTGGATAAGATGTCATCCCAGCAATCATGGTCAGTGTACAAATCGGATGTGCATTGCTGCTTTCCTGTAACCTCTGCATCAGCGAGGTCCCATAGGTGGTTTGCAAAGACGGATTGGTCTGAGACGAATACAATGCTTCCAGTAACTGAAACTTGACCTTCACGGTCACCCTGTACACGGTCAATCACTTCTATACCTGGATAATCCATTCGAACAATCAATCCAGTATTATTTCCACCGAGTGCAGGATTGTCACGATTGTTTACGTCCATATCGACTCTAGCAACGAATGCTGAGGTAGAAGCGTGAGCAAGTATTTTCACATTACGAGAAGAATCATCTTGGTCTAGAACTTGAACTGCAGTAGGTCGATGGAATAGCACAGGCATTGCGCAGTTGTCGACTCTATCATTGCGAATGTCGTCGTCACTGCATGGTGCTCGGTTTTCACTCTCGTCAGTCCAAACATTGTTGACGCCCGCAACTGTCCATAATCTTCGTTGGTCATCGGGTTGGACCTCGCCAGTCTGTTTTGCAACCTCGTAGTACCGGTATGGATCTACAACTAGTGCATCAAAGAACTTGACACCGAATTCTGCTGCGACAGTCTGAGCATTTGTTGAGTTAGAAGCGATAATTACCTTTCCACCTTTCTCGGTTACGAACTCATGGATTGCATTTGCCTCTGCGCTATCAAATGGTTTCTCTGGAGCCGCAATTACCAGCATTGTACGATGAGGCTCTCTCCAGTCATTTACCAGCATTGGTGTTGACATTGTATTTGCGACATCATATCCCATGCCGTCATCACCCGAACCAAGGTCGGTTCTCATGGTAGAGATTTGTTGGAACTGAAGGTTCTCATCTTCTGAATCTGTTACATAGGCTGAGAACACTGTATCTTTGCCCATGGATGTAATGACAATTACAGAAGTCGAAAGGAGAAGAGCCACGATGAATCCAATGAGCAACCAGGTCTCGAGCTTAATGCCCTCTGCCTCTGTGTCTGCCATTTTCTTCAACTCCAACACGGCGTATGCAACAACGCAGCATTCGTCGCATCTTTGCTACACTCATATAGGTTCTCTAAGTATGATTGGGGGGTAATATTGAGTATCATACCGATATTAGGAATATCATCTACTATGTTTTCTAACAGTAGTCAATAATCTCGACGAAAAATTGCAGCGAAAATTACGCACAATAGGCCTGCAACTAGAGAAGGTGCAGGAAGCGAACTCGACTCCACATCATAGTTGGAAATACTTCCATTAGAGTTGCTATTGTCATCATCATCGGCGGGGCTATCCGCTTCAGGGGATTCAACTTGGAATTCCAATTCTGAGGTACTCACCTTACCGGAACCCTCGCTCACAACCGATACGACAAGAGTGCATGTTTTCTCATGGTGGCTTGAGGATGCCATTATCTTGAGGCCGCCCTCAACAGAAGCAGAGAGGCCAATGCTAACATTGCTCATTTCTGATGTGAATTCAGATCCCATCTGCGGGCATCCTCGAAAACTCGCACTCGCATCGGCAATTGCATCAGCGCTATTTCCTGTATTTTCGACCTTTACGAGTAAACTTTCACTTGTACCTGCCTTTACTATTACACTTGATGAACCTTCTACAGGCATTATTGTTACTAACATATCATGAACTGTTGAGAATTGTAAATCTCTATCGATTTCATTCTCGCCCACATTCTGCTCAGCAATCAACCGTATTGCTTTCAATGAAAGTGTAGAATAGATGGAATCCGCTGTATACAAATCTCCATTCGAATCAACTCCACGACCGGTAATTATCAAATTCATCGTTTCATTCGAATTTGCCTCAACTGTAATTTTTCCAGGGTCATCGACTTCAAAATCATCTATTCCTGATACCTCAAAGTCAAGGTCTATTGGAGTTGGATGAGAGTTTGAAACCCAGAAGATGATTGTCAACTCAAAGTCGTAATCATCGTCAAGTTGCATTATCACTGGACTTTCCTCGGTTTCCCAGCCAATTTCCCAATTAGGCGCCTCTGCTTGTGCGCTTGACAAAGGTACGGCTAAAGAGGATAATACTAGAAGAGCACAAAGAATTCGCTTCAAATAAATCACTCCTTGCAAGCCCTCTTGATTAGCACCTTCAGCATGTTACGCCTATACCTTGGTGGAAGAGCGGTATTGTTCACAGGTTTTACCTCTTTGTAAACCGCGTTAGCAAGATCTTTGATGTCTCCTGCGGATTCAGTAACCTGTTCATCGTGTCTGCGTGGAATACTTTCCAAAGCAGTTGTTGCAAGTCTAAGTGTACTCCTATCTCCTTCCTTCCACGCCGCCGCAACTCCTGCCTCAGGGAAATCCCAAGATTCTCGAACTCTGAGTTTTTGATAGGAGCCCGTGTACTGGCCTGCATCATCAGGTAGGGTAATCTTGAGGACGAACTCACCTGGGCCGAGCACGTTTCGTGTCATTCCGTCAAGTTTGTAAAAATCATGAAGAGGCATTTCTCGTCCACCTTCTGGGCCGATCAAATGGATTGTAGCATCCAATACCATTAGAGCAGGTGCTAGGTCTCCTTGATAGGTTGCAACACAGAGTTCATTCTGATTTGGAATCACTCTACAATCAGCCCCTGTGCCACAATCACATTTGTGGCACCAATCGATACTAGATCTCCACTCTTCGGTTTGATTGAACCAAAAACAGCGTGTATCGAGACAGATGTTGCCTCCTAAGGTTGCACTACGCCGAATGAGTGAAGATGCAACCTTACCAGCTGCCATAGCGATAAGTGGATGTGCATCGCCACTCTCAGCGATATCGTGTAGCCTTGCCATACAACCTATTTCGGTCATCGAAATCATTGATGCATCCAATCCCACGAGGGATATTACATGCGGTTTGGTATTGATGTGCCACTTGTAATTTGGAATTAGGTCAGTGCCTCCAGCAATCCAATCAAATTCCTCACCAGCCGACATCAACTTGGCAGCAATAGCACAAGCCTCCTCAACCGAGGTAGGATTGTGAAGTTCAAACGGAGGCATCAACATCAATCATCGCCTCCCATTTTTCGTTGCTCTTTCTTGAGCCAAGCCGTTCCAGCAAGGCCTAGTTCTGCTAATTGTTCTGGAGTCGGTTTTGTGGATGCAACCCAACCTTCAGCCTGATATTCAAGAAGGAGATTTGAATCGAGGCCAAATAGGACACCGTTAGCATATGCATCGATATCCTCCAGCCTTTGACGCCTCTTGTCTCTATCCTCATGGACTTCGGAACGAGCTAACAACTTGTCTTGTAGTGGCGAAAGGTCAAGCCGTGGAGTAGGAAGGTTCTCTGGGTCATCAATACCATCGAGTTTCATCTTCTTGGCAATGGCTGCCCAAACCTTGTCAGGAGTCAATGGAAGGTCATTAATCCGAATTCCAATCGCATCATAAACCGCATTAACAACTGCTGGTAAAATCGGGAGAAGTGGACCTTCCCCGGCTTCTTTTGCACCGAATGGCCCCTCTGGGTCACATGATTCAATGAGGATAGGAGTTACGTTTGGCATCTCATGCACACTTGGAATTTTGTAATCTAATAGATTTGGATTCTGTAGATGCCCGGTTCTTCCATACACCATTTGCTCAGAAAGAACCTGTCCAAGACCCATGTGACATGAACCGATAATTTGTCCCTCTACGGCCAAGGGGTTGAGGGCTTTTCCACAATCGTGTGCGGCCCATACATCAGTACATGAAATCAAACCAGTTTCAACATCTACCTCGACTTCTGCCACATATGCTGAAAACGAATAGGCTGGTGCTAAACCAGCAGCAGCACCCTTGTGTACGCCACCCATTGGAGGACTACGATAGGCACCGCTAGCGATTAGAGCACCCTTATCCTCCTGAGCTTTGTGAAGAGCCTCAAGATATGAAATGCCAATCGCTGGGTCACGCTTGCAGTAGATTCTTCGGTCGTTTAGAATTAAATTTTCAGATTGATCACCTAGGATTTCACGCGCTGCAACTAGTAACGCATCCTTGATTTCAAGCGCAGCACGAATCGCTGCATTCGCATTCATGAAAGTAACTCGAGAAGAATATGACCCAAGGTCAACTGGGCTGGTATCGCTCTCGTGGCTACGTACGTGAATCATCTCAATCGGTAAGGCTAGAACTTCAGCCACGACTTGAGCAATTGCAGTGGTTGAGCCCTGGCCGATATCAGCAGCACCAGTGTGCACTGTTACTCCACCATCCATGTCGACCTGAATGTGAACGGTAGCATGAGGGAAGTTATTTGGATCCCAATGGATTGGCAAACCAGAACCAGAAATGAAGAAACCACAGCCAATTCCGATGCCTTTACCAAGTGGCATCTTTCGGAATTTTTCATCCCAATTTGACTGGCTGCGAACTTCATGTAAAGCTTGACGCATCCCGTTTGAAGTAATACGGAAACCAGTAATTGTACTAGAATTTGGAGGCAGAAGATTTGCTAAACGGAGAACGATTGGATCAACCTGCAATTGTTCAGCCATATCATCGAGTCCGACCTCAATTGCACAACGAGTATTCACTGCGCCATGACCTCTCATGGCACCGCTTGCTGGTTTGTTGGTCCAAACTCTCGCCCCAGTATAATGGAAACTTCCCAACTCATATGGGGCAGTTGCTAGAACTCCATTGTAGTATGAGGTGACATGGCCAAAAGAGGCAAATCCGCCACCATCGATTAGAGCATCGATATCGAATCCGGATATTCGTGCATCCTCATCAGCATACATCTGGACTTCAATACGGCTTGGATGGCGCCCACGATTTACCCAGAATACCTCTTCTCTGTCGAATGTAATTCGTACTGGCTTTCCTGATTTGCGCGCCAATATTGCTGCGCACATCTCATGAGGGAATGGATCGGACTTGCCACCGAATCCTCCCCCTACAAAGGTCCGAATCACATTGACTTGATGCATTGGTACATCGAGTACTGTCGCTAATGCTCGGTGGGCATAATGAGGTACTTGCTGAGGAGTATAGAGTTGAAGACGACCATTGGAGTCCCAATGTGCAACGACGGCATGAGGTTCTGTGAAACCATGGTTGATCCCCATGAATTTCCATTTCCCATTGTGCATTGCCCTTGGATTTTCAACCATCGAACGGTCGCCGAATTCTTGGAAAACTCGCTTCTGAACATTCGTATTTCCAACGTGATATTGACCTCTCCAATGGATTGGTTCATCCACATCCTCTAGGCCCTTACGCATATCGTGAATCGAATCTAGAACTTCATAATCGACATTAATTAATGACGCTGCTTCTCTTGCTGTAGCTTCATCGACCGCTGCGACACACGCAACTAGGTCTCCTACGTGTCGAACCTTCTCAACTGCCATTGCATGCTCATCTTTTGTTACAGGAAGTACTCCGAAACTATTGGGGGCATCAGCACCTGTTGCAACTGCCAAAACCCCTGGTAATGCTTCTGCAGCACTGGTGTCAACTGATTTGACTTTTGCATAATGATGTGGTGAGCGAACTATACGACCAATTATTTCACCGGGAAGACGGACATCGTCACCATACCAAGCCTGTCCTGTTACCTTGGCATTTCCATCGACAAGAGGTGTTCTCTTTCCAACAGCGGTTCCGGTACGTGCACTATCATGAACATGAGCTCCTGCAGGCTGTTTTTCACGTCCCCCTTCCGTCTCTGGGATGTAATCGAGGTCACGCTCGGCCATTTTTGGCCTCGAACCGCCAGAACCCGGTGGAGAGAAAGTTTGCTTTCCGGCAACCCTCTTTCCATCAATTCGCTTTTCGGAGGATCCGCCTCCAGGCTGTTGTCTGTATCCTCCACCCATGAAATCAACTCTCTTGGTCCGAAGGAGATACTGAATCATCTGGCCCAGTGGGGTGGGGATCAGGATGAGCATCGCTCATTGGTGGATTTGAATCTACTTCGCCTCGATGAATTGCTGCTGCGGCCTGTATCGATTCGATAATCTGCTGATAGCCTGTGCATCGGCATAGATTTCCTTCAATTGCACAAGCAACCTCGGTATCGGTTGGATTGGAATTATTGTTCAATAGAGCCTGTGATGTAATCAAAAATCCCGGCGTGCAAAAGCCGCACTGCGAACCACCGTGCTCAGTGAAGCACTGCTGAATTGGTGCGAGGTGAGCCCCGTCTGAAAGTCCTTCAACAGTAGTCACTGAGCGACCTTCAGCCTCACTGGCCATTGTCAGGCAAGAGAGTCGTGGGACGCCGTCTATCATCACTGTACAGCATCCACAAGTACCCATATCACAGCCACGTTTTACTCCAAGTGTGCCCACTTTGTCTCGAAGGACATCTAGTAAAATTGAATTCGATGGTGCAAGAACCTCGAAATTCTGCCCGTTTACTTCGGCTTTCCAAATTCGATTAGGCAGCACAGGAATCATCGCGATGTGTTCATCACCAACCATTCTTGGGCACCTACGGTGCCACCGAAGACGAAGCCCTCTTTCAGCATTGGCCCACCAATGCTAGATTTTATATGGTCGAATTACTGATTTTGTATGTGAAATAACATCTGATATTCAATGCAATATCTGGCTCAGTCCACTATTTATCTCCTAGCAATATTAGTCCCATAACCAAAATATCCAATTTGCAAAATGATTCTGAATTTTTATCAAAACCATCAGAAGCGAGGATTCAAAGAAGGTGGCTGAGTCGCGCGGAGCGCGGTGAAAGAGATGAATGCACTCAAGCGAATCCTCAGTATGTCTGCACTCATGCTATTGGTCACTCCAATGCTAGTTGCAACTATCCCAGTTGCAGCCGAGCAAAACGAGAAACCTATTGGTTGGTGGACTGAAACAACCGTCGACCGTGATGGAAACGGTGTAGGTGACATGGTGGAGCGATACATGTACCATCCATTATTCCTTGATGATGATAGTAGAATCTCTTTGATCTTTGATTTTGATCACACTCCTACTGCCCAAGATATTGCAATGTTAACATACGAAACTGACTATGAGCATCAATTCAGCCTTCCCGGAATCGATGCGGTAGCGGGAACTATTCCTGTTGTTGAGATTCTAGATGCAAGAGACCTTCCCGGAATCGTGATGATTGAACTTGATGGTATTCTCGAAGTTGCCAATGGCGATGCAAGAGTAGGACACGGGGTCGATGTTACATTCGAAGAAACCGGCTATGATGGAACAGGTACAACTGTTGCCATCATCGATACTGGACTTGATGGCCTTCATGCGAGCATTGACGATATGGACGATGATAACTCAACAGATGACCGCAAGATTCTCGCATTCTACGATGCGGTGAACAATGCTAGCAACACAAATGGTACCGATTTCCCATACGATGACCATGGGCATGGCTCCCATTGTGGAGGAACAACTGCAGGTACTGGAGCCCCAGACTACGAGCATGTAGGAATGGCACCTCAAGCACACCTCGTAGGAGTCAAAGTTCTCGACGGTGGAGGTTCTGGTAGTTTCGCTGGAGTAATGGCTGGAATGCAATGGACAATTGATACCATGCATAGTTACAATACTCGAGCCGCATCCATGAGCCTAGGTGGTCCCGGTGCTATTGAATGGACTTCATCTGAAGAAGACAGTGTCAACCGCATGGCTAATGAAATGGTTCGAAGTGGAATTGCACTCTTCATCGCTGCAGGAAACAACGCAGTAAGTGCTCAAATAGGCACTCCGGGTTCTGCGGAAGATGTCATCACTGTTGGCGCACTTGACAAGGACACAGGTATTGCACCATATTCTAGCCAAGGGCCAACTGAAGAAGGAAGAGTCAAACCGAATATCGCATACATGGGAAGCAGTATCATGTCAGTTGCTGCGAATACTGGTGATGGTTATACCGCTATGAGTGGCACGAGTATGGCTACCCCTGGTGCTGCTGGTGTTGGAGCCCTGATGTTTCAGGCAGACCCAGACCTCTCTCCATTCGATGTTCGAAATATTATGCAAGAAACCGCTACTTATCGCCAATGCCATTACATGGCAAAAAATGAGCCATGCGCCGAGGATTTAATTCCAAAGAATCGCCAAAATAACGTCTATGGTCATGGACATACCAATGCCTATGAAGCTGTAATGGAGGCTGCACAGCGATCATTCACTTTCAACAAGAATATTTCTCTAACACTAACAAATGAAGCTAGTATGAATGGACACATACATCTCTCACCGGGCGATTCTATTCGCGTCGAGGTGACCGAAGGTACAGATACCGTTCAATGGATGAGTAATGACCTACGTGATGGATGGTCCAATATTCACTCTTACGAACACGGTGATGTAGCGTATCTCACATACGAAGAAATCGCACATGAACTCGAACACCTACCCGGTACTGAACTCGCTGGTAATCACACTCTATCGATGCGCGGAATTATAGGGACGGATGCAAGCCCGTTAATCTCATTTGAGATAATGTTAGGAGAACCTTCAATTGTCGAAAAGGTTGAAGCTTCAGAAATTAATTTCATCCTTTGGGGCTCCTTGTCAGCAGCGATTTTACTAACTATCCTTCTCGTAGTTGCAACGATGAAAAATGACCGTGCACAATACATTATTACCGACGATGATATCGAAGATGTGGTAGAAGCGGAACTACAAGAATCTTGACACCTGTTCAATATTGCCGGGCCAACTTTCAATAGGTCTAAAGTTCCGTACATTTACGAGGAACATGTCAGCACCACCACGTAGACCAATTAGGCCCAAAGCAGTTGTAGCAACTCAGCCCATGGGACAGAGCACGCTTAGTGGTGCTACAATCCAACCAACTATCGAGATGGTAAACCCTGGAGGGCCACTTCCAAATGCTGTTGAAAGAGGCATACAGAAATTTGCGCAATTGATCTTGTATGGCGTAGCAATGATAGCCATTTGGGCCGCATTACTGTCGATTGCTTTCGATGATTCTGGCGACAATACAAATTTCCTTTTCCTTGGAATTGGCGGATTGGTCTCCGCTGGTATGGCAATCGGGTTAGTTGAATTTCAAAGAAGGAAAGGTGGAGATGAACTTCACTCGGTTCACGATTACCTCATCGGCATGGGATTCTTTTTCATGGCTGTAGGAGTTATTTGGGGAGCCAGATGGATGATGGGTATCCTCGGAGAAAATGGCGTCGATTGGATTCTTGAATCTGGTGTTGCGTATAGTGATGGCAGTGAATGGCATCCCTCTGCCAATGGGATCTACATTCAGATGGGCGCATGCTTGCTGATGGTTGCTGGACAATACATGTATCTAGACCGATTGAAGGGCAAAACCACCTTTGGTTGGTCGGTAATGGCATTCGCTCCATTGGCATTGGTATTGGTAGGATTCAATGTATGGATGGGTTGGGCCAATAATGATGTGTCTTGGGAAATTGGAATTGCAATTGTATCGATGACTGCAGTTTCGATGTTCCTTGCTTTACGTTCTGATAGTTTCACAATCTTCGCAGTAGTTGCCGTAGTTAGTGGATTAATTCCGATTCTCTATGAATGGAATAATAATCCTCCTGAATTAGATGGCACTGGCAGCGCAATGTCACTACTGATATTCATTATCATATTCCAAGGCTGGTTAGCAGCGGATCACCGACTACAGAAAGACAAGATGCAGTTAACTTCAGCCTTCTTAGTTGGAGAAGTAATACTCGCAATGTTAATCGCTCGTTCTGAAGACCTACACCTGGTTCTTGGATTCCTAAAGCAGAGTGAACTTGGCATGTTATCTGATGTTTTGACACTACAAGTTGCACTCTGGCTTGCCGTATTATTGGCTTACTTCCCAGCAGCGCTAAATCAAAGAATTCCATACATGCCTATCGGTTTAGCGGGATGTTTATTCATTATCGTACCCGAAGCAGGGTTGATTCCTTGGACTGTAACCATCCTAATGCTGCCATACCTTCTCATTATCAGTGATAAGACGAGAAAATGGGTTGCAAACATGACGGTCTTGGCTGCTGGAGGCTCCTTCTTCATTCAGAGCTACATGGCAGGTGGATTCCACTATGAACACTTCGAAGCGCTAATTTTGTGCTCACTAGTAATCACAGGAGAATTTGCTCGCCAACGAGGTAATCTTTCGAATTGGGCACATTTCTCTATGCTCGGGTTATTGGTCCTCTCAGATTCCGTTCTATTCGGTGAAGACCCATGGATACCATGGATCATCGTAGGCTACACGATTGTTTCATCTTGGATGATGATGCGTAACGCTGAAATCAATGATAACCCCAATGAAGCATTCGAAGGGTCTGCAGCAACCTTTGCTAGCATTCTAATCACAATTATTCTGAGTTGGGCAGGGCGCTTGGAGATGCCATTCCTAGATTCGATTACCGACAAGATGGACGGATTCAACCTTCCACTTGCAATAGTTGGTCTAGGTATTTATGCAGCAATGCGGCAATACAAGTTAATTGAACTCGACCTTGGTAGTCTACTCTCTTGGGGAGATGAAAAACGCAAACAAATTATTCCGGTTTTCGACTCCGAGACCAATGCTTGGTTGATTCCTGAACCAGACCCAAATGCACCACCTGCGTGGGTAGTGAAGAGTTGGGGGCCTCTTGGAAGGATGAGTTTACTTGGCTCAATGGTATTATTCACCATTGCAGTAGCCACTGTAAACAACGAAGCGATTTCCTCCAACCTCATCTGGCCGCTTGCAATGCTAATACCGGTTGGAATTGTAATCAAGGAAGTAATTGATGACGATGAAGCATCTTCTCTTGGAAGGATGATTGCTACCTGGACAATTTTCGCAATGGCACTCCCAGTTTCCATGAAGATGATATGGGAATCCGGCCATGCCGAAGAATTGCTGACCAATAGTTTGGTACTCGACCTAATCTTACTCTCCGGCCCAATTGGCGTATCGATAATGTTAACCAAGAAGGGATTGA
>Ga0315329_10000188_pt1 | contig 23929 bp, 23 predicted proteins | sample M150032315metaG_FD_203459 | JGI IMG/M metagenome (GOLD analysis project Ga0315329, IMG submission 203459) | Ammonia-oxidizing marine archaeal communities from Monterey Bay, California, United States - M1 500m 32315 | ecosystem: Environmental > Aquatic > Marine > Coastal | place: USA: California...
TGGCAGTCCCGGAGCGGCCCCCCACAGGTCCCGTGGCTGGAACCCGACGTGGGTGATCGGATCGAGGCCCTGGCGGCAGTCGGAGTGGACGCGGTGGCCGTCTCACCCATCGGCTTCCCGGTGGAGAACTTCGAGATCGTCTGGGACCTCGACGTGGAGGCCGCACGGCTAGCCGACGCCGCCGACGTGGCCTTCCAGCGGGCCGACACGATCGACGACGACCCCCGGTTCGTCGACATGATCGTCGACCTGTTCCTGGAACGCGCCCACGGCCCGGTTGCCGACCCCCGCGGCTCGTCGAGGTCGCTCGGCACACGGCCCGACACCTGCACGTCGACCTGCTGTCCGCCCCCAGCCTGAGCCGGACCGGACGGTCACCCATCCCCGGGCTGCGGGAGTGGAGCGGGTATTTTCAAGGGTGATGAATCATGCTCGAATCGCCACGGAGGCCCTCCGCTTCCGTCTGGGCACGTTCTCGGCCCGGGTCGACTCACCGCCCGGTCTGAACGCCGACGAGGCCGGTGCGCTGCTGGTGACCTGCGGTGATCCCGGCGTGGACCACGCCCTCCGGATGGTCGGCGAGACGTGGTGCCAGGCCGGTCTGACGCCCGACAACATCGACCACCCGTGGACGGCCGGCGAGGCCGCCCGCCTGCGGTCAGTCGGTGGTTCAGCCCTGTTGGACGCCCTAGACGAACTCGTCACCGGCGTCACCCGCTGCCGCTTCCGCGGCTGAATCCGGCCCGCCCACTCCCGGCCACCGACCGGCCACCGGTCTGCCGCGGCCCGCCGGGCCGGCACCTGTACGGTCGCCACCGCGGGTCCCGAACCCCTGTCACACGCCCGCGACAGGATGCCCCTACCCGTGACCGACCGAACAGACCAGGACGACCGACCGCACCCATGGGCAAGCAGCAGAAGCTCATCCCCGACGAGATGGACTACGCCCGCGAGGTCATCGACGTCACCGTCGAGCAGGAGTTGAAGGAGTCCTTCCTTGCCTACTCGCTGTCGGTCATCACCTCGCGGGCCATTCCCGACATCCGTGACGGCCTCAAGCCCGTCCAGCGCCGCATCCTCTACTCGATGCTCCGCATGGGCATGCGGCCCGACACGCCGCACCGCAAGAGCGCCCGGGTGGTCGGCGACACCATGGGCCGCTACCACCCCCACGGCGACTCGGCGATCTACGACGCCCTGGTGCGGATGGGCCAGTCGTTCTCCCGGGGCATGACCCTGATTCACCCCCAGGGCAACTTCGGGTCCCTGGACGATCCCCCGGCCGCGCCCCGCTACACCGAGTGCCGGCTCAGCGAGGCCGCCATGGCCATGGTGCGCGAACTCGACGAGGACACCGTGGGCTTTCGGCCGACCTACGACGGCGAGTCCACCGAGCCCACCCATCTCCCGGCGCTGCTGCCCAACCTGCTGCTGAACGGCACCGCCGGCATCGCTGTGGGCATGGCCACCAACATGCCCACCCACAACCTGGCCGAGGTCCACGCGGCGATCACCTTGGTCATGAACAAGCGACGGCCCAAGCCCACCGTCGACGAGCTGCTGGCCGTCCTACCCGGCCCCGACTTTCCCAGCGGCGGCATCGTGGTCGACGACGGCATCCGGGACGCCTACACCTCCGGGCGGGGCTCCTTCCGGATCCGCGCCAGGGCCCACGTGGAGGACGTCGGCCGCGGCCGTCAGGCCATCGTGGTCACCGAACTGCCGTACCTCGTCGGGCCCGAGCGGGTGATCGGCAAGCTCAAGGAACTCGACGAGGCCGGGCGGGTGTCGGGCATCGCCGACTTCAAGAACCTCTCGGACCGCCACACCGGGCTCCGTATCCAGGTAACGATCAAGCCGGGCCACAATCCCCAGGCGGTGCTCGGCGAGCTGTACCGACTGACCCCGATGGAGGAGTCGTTCGGCATCAACAACGTGGTGCTGGTCGACGGCGAGCCCCGTACGGTCGGCCTGTACGACCTGTGCCGCCACTACATCGACCACCGCCTCGAGGTGGTGGTCCGCCGAACCCGCTTCCGGCGCGAACGGGCCGCGGAACGGCTCCACATCGTGGCCGGCCTCCTGGTGGCGCTCGACGCCATCGACGAGGTGGTGGCCATCATCCGCGGCTCGGAGGACACGGCAGCGGCCCGCGACGCCCTGATGGAGCGCTTCTCGCTGAGTCGGCTCCAGACCGACCACATTTTGGACATGCCGCTCAAGCGACTCACCGCGCTGGAGGTCCGCCGCCTGGAGGACGAACGTGCCGAGTTGGAGGCCGCCATCACCGGGTATACCAGGCTCCTCGACTCGGAGAAGCGCCAGCGCACGCTGGTCCTCGACGAACTGGGCGAGGCCGTCGAGCAGTTCGGACGGGACCGTCGCTCCGAGATCGTCCACCCCGACGACCTGCCGGTGTTCGACGTGGCGGAGGTGGCCGACGACGTGGCCGACGAACCCTGTGTGGTCACCCTCTCGACGTCCGGACAAGTCGGTCGACTTCCGGCCGAGGGAGGCAGGCGGGCCACCCCCGGTCGACACGACGTCCTGGTGGCACAGGTCCTGACCCGCACCACCGCCACGGTCACCGCGGTCACCTCAGAGGGCCGGGCCCTGCAGGTGCTGGCTGCCGAGCTGGCCGACGGTGAAGGGCGGACCCGGGGTGCCGGCGCCGCCCAGGCCTTCGGCACCAACCGGGGAGAGGTCATCCACGCCGTGGTGGCCGACGGCGACGAACACCTCGTGGTGGTCACCGCCCAGGGCACCGCCAAGCGTCTGACACCGGCCGAGGTCCGTGGGACCCGTGGCGGCAAGCCACTCCTGAAGCTCAAGACGGGCGACCGGGTGGTCGCCGCGTTCACCGCACCCGACGGTGTCGACGTGGTCCTAGTGGCCTCCGACGGCCAGGTACTGCGGACCGCGGTCGACGGGATCAGCGTGCAGGGCCGTGGCGCGGCCGGGGTGGCCGGCATGAAACTCCGGAACGACGCCACCGTGGTCGCCGCGGCGGTCGTGCTCGGTGACGAAGCCCTGGTGACGGTCGCCGACGACGCCTTGGTCAAGGCCACGCCGCTGTCGGAGTTGGAGGCCAAGGGTCGCGGCGGTGTGGGCGTCCGGGTATCGCGAATGGCCGACGGGGCCTCGCTCACCCTGGCCCAGGTCGGGCCGGCCATCGGCCTCCTGGCCATCATGGCCAGCGACGCCGACCCGAAGAAGCCCGATCCCGCGCCGGTGCCCCTCATGCTGGAGGCCACGAGGCGCGACCTGGCCAGCACGGCCTCGGAGCGACAGATCCTGGCCATCGGGCCGGCGAGGTGGTGACGATGGCGGCGACCAGGTCCAAGGGATCCGGCAACGGCTACGACGCGGATGCCATTCAGACCCTGGAGGGCCTGGACGCCGTCCGCAAGCGCCCCGGCATGTACATCGGCGGCACCGGCGGGCCGGGCCTCATGCATCTGGTCTGGGAGTTGGTCGACAACGCGGTCGACGAGGCGGCGGCCGGCTTCGCCCGGAAGATCGAGATCACGCTGCACCGGGACCACTCCGTCGAGGTGGCCGACGACGGCCGGGGCATCCCCATCGACCGTTACGCCAAACGGAAGGTCTCGGCGCTGGAGGTCGTCCTCACCGAACTCCACGCAGGCGGCAAGTTCGGCGGCGGCGCCTACGGCGCATCGGGCGGCCTCCATGGTGTCGGCGCCTCGGTGGTCAACGCCTTGTCCACCAAGCTGGTGGCCCAGGTCGACCGCGACGGCCACACCCACGAACTCTCCTTTCGCGAGCGGGTGGCCGGGCACTTCACCGGTACGTCGTTCACCTCCGACCACGACCTGGTCCGGATCAAGCGGATCTCCAAGAACAAGACCGGTACCCGGATCCGCTTCTGGCCCGACCGGGAGATCTTCGACGCCGACGCCCGCATCGAAGCCGAGGAGATCCGCCAGCGCATCGTGCAGTCGTGCTTCCTCGTTCCCGGCGTGAAGGTCCGTCTGGTCGACAAGCGGGCCGGCGGTGCCGAGCCGTTTGACTTTGTGTCCCGTGGTGGGCTGGCCGACCTCGTCGACCACCTCTCGGTCGGTGACAACGCGTGCGAGATCATCACCCTGTCGGGCATCTCGGAGTTCACCGAGCGGGTGCCGGTCGACGGAAAGATGAGCGACGTCGACCGTGAATGCCTCGTCGAGGTGGCCCTCCGGTGGGTCAAGGGCTACGACCCCCAGGTGGAGTCGTTCGTCAACACCATTCCGACCAGCCATGGGGGCACCCACACCGCCGGGTTCGACCGGGCGCTGACCCGGGCCGTCAACGACGTGCTCCTCAAGGACACCCGGAAGTTGGCCAAGCTGGCCAAGGAGAACAAGCACCGGGCCACCAAGGACGATGTCCAGGAGGGGCTGGTCGCCGCGCTCAAGGTGGTGTTCCCCGAACCACAGTTCCGAGGCCAAACCAAGCAGGAGCTGGGCACGCCGGCCGTCGAGAAGATCGTGTACGAGGTGGTCAAGAGCGGCCTCACCGACTGGTTCGGCGGCGGCGGACCGAAGACCCACGTCAACGCGGTCCGGGAGAAGCTGACCAACGCGGTGATCAACCGGGTCACCTCCAAGCAGTTGCTCGAGACCCGCCGCAAGGCGGCCAGCATGGGCTCGACGGGCATGCCCGACAAGCTGGCCGACTGCCGCACCCACGGCCCGGACGCCGAACTCATCATCGTGGAGGGCGACTCGGCCGCCGGACCGGCTAAGGCGGGCCGCAACTCGGCCAACACGGCCATCCTCCCGTTGCGGGGCAAGGTGGTCAACGCCGGCAAGGCCACCCTCAAGCAGGTACTGGACAACGCCGAGGCCCAGGCCCTCTTCACTGCCATCGGCGCCGGATCGGGCAAGGACTTCGACCTCGACTCGGCCCGCTACGGCCGGATCGTCATCCTGTGCGACGCCGACGTCGACGGCAGCCACATCCGTTGCCTGCTGCTCACCCTCATCCACGAGTACATGCGACCGCTGCTGACCGAGGGCCGGGTCTTCGCCGCTCAGCCTCCGCTGTACTCGTTGCGGGTAGGCGACACCGTCCACCGGGCGTTCACTGACGAAGAACGCGACGAGATCACCGAGTCGCTGGCCAGGGGCGGACGCAAGGTGGAGAATCTCAAGTGGAACCGCTTCAAGGGTCTGGGCGAGATGAACGTCGAGGAACTGGCCGAGTGCGCGCTCGATCCGGAGACGCGGATCCTCAAACGCCTCACCATGGAGGACGGGAAGGAAGCCAAGGACGCGTCGACCCTCTTCGACGTCCTGATGGGATCCGATGTCACGAAGCGACGGGACTACCTCATCGCCAACAGCGCCCTGCTGGACCCCTCAGCCCTCGACGTGTAGGAACCCCCCCCATGCCCTCCCCTCCCCGCTCATTTTCCGTCTCGTCGGCCGGCCTGTGGAAGCAGTGCCCCCGACGCTGGCGCTTCCGGTACGTCGAGAAGCGGGCCGACCCGCCAGGCGAGGCTGCGCTGCTGGGCACCTTCGTGCACCGGGTACTGGAACTGCTGTGCGCCGAGCCGGCTGGTGACCGGACCACCGACCGGGCCCGCGAGTTGGCGGCCTCGGCCTGGCCCGAGACCCGCGACGACGCCGACTTCATCACCCTGGCGTTGGACGACGAGGCCCAGCGCCAGTTCCGGTGGCGGGGCTGGACGGCCATCGAGAATCTCTGGGAGTTCGAGGACCCGGCCCAGGTCGACGTGGCAGCCACCGAGGCCCGGGTGTCGGCCACCGTGGGTGGCGTCCCCTTCTTCGGCATCATCGATCGTATCGACGCCGCTCCAGACGGTCTGGTGGTCACCGACTACAAGACCGGTAAGGCACCCCGCCTGGGCGACGTCCCCGAAAAGCTCGACCAGGTCCTGCTGTACGCAGCGGCCGTGGAGGACGAACGGGGCGAACGCCCGAGCCGGGGGCGTCTCTACTTCCTCGGCAACCACATCGTGGAGACCCCGGTGACCGAGGACGGCCTCGGCGCCGCGGCAGCACGGTTCGCCGAAGCCTGGGACGGCGTCGGTCGGGCGTGTGCCTCAGACCAGTTTGAGGCCCGGGTCGGACCCCTCTGCGGCTGGTGTCCCTACGTGGCCGACTGCTCGGAGGGCACCGCCGAGGTCCATCAACGAGTGTCCAGAGGCCGGATGCGCGCCGACGCCCCGGCCCGTACGTTGCTGGGTCTCTGAGAAGCGGGGCCCTGAGAAACGGGCTCCGAACGGTCAGACGTCCCGGCGGCGGCGCCGGACGGCGACCAATACCAGCACCAGGGCCGCCACGGCGGCCAGCACACCAACCCGGTGCAACAGGTCGGCCCGCTCGTCGGTCATCTCGACCGGCGGGGTCTCGAACGGCAACAGCCCCTCGTCAGCCAGACGCTCCCCGGTGTCGGCAGGCGCCTCGGAGGAGTCCTCGATCGGCGCCTCGACGACGAGGTCGATAACCGGGGCCCCGACTGACCGATCCCCGAGCCCATCGGCGGGTGCCTCCACGGGATCCACCACATCGAGAAGGCCATCCACCGGGCTGGCCGCGGGCGGGGTGGGCCGGGCCCGTCGGGCCTGTGGGTCGTAGCCGGCCATCAGGCGGACCACTCCATGAACGTGGAGTCCGGCGGACCAGCCTGCTCCCCGGATACGGATTCCCCCGTCGGATCCGGAGCGGCCGTCGAGCCGACCAGTGGCGCAACGAGGTCCAGGAGCACGTCGAACTCGGCCGCCGCCTCGGCCGCCCCCGTGCGACGCAGCGCGTGGATGGGCATGGACTGTGCAGCCGCCTCGGACACCGCGGCCCGCAGGTGCACCGGCGGCAGGCATTGACCCGGGTAGGCCTCTCGGAGCTGTTCGTTCCAGTACCGGCCGTCACGGGTCCGACCCAGCCGGTTGACCACGATGCCCACCACCTCGGGCCGACCGTCGGGACGACGCATCCGGATGCGTTCGATGGTCTGGAGCATGCGTCCCACGCCGTCCACGGCCCACGCCCCGGGCTCGGTCACCACCATCACGGCATCGGCGGCGAACAGGGCGTTGACGGTCAGCAGCCCCAACGACGGTGGACAGTCGATCAGCACCAGTCGGTCATCGGCACCGGCCTGCAGACCGACGGGCGACCCGGTGGACGACCCCGCTTCGGGCGCAGCATGCAACGGCGTCCGCATGGCCAGCGCCAACCGGTCCTGGGCTCCCAACGGATCGGTGGCCAACTGGGGCTCGCGAATCGAGAGTTCGGGCGAGGACGCAGCGAGGCCCGGAACCGGCCCCAGATCAGATGGCCAACCCCCGGGCTCCACCACCCCGGCCAGCCCCCCGGGACACTCCCGGACCAGCACGCCGTCCACCCCCGGGCCCGGCTCGAAAACCCCGAGACCGGTGGTGGCATTCCCCTGAGGGTCGAGATCGACGACCAGCACCTCGGTCCCCCGGGCCGACGCCGCCGACGCCAATCCGAGGAGGACCGTGGTCTTGCCCACGCCACCCTTCTGGTTCACCACGGCAACCGTGAACATGGAGGCAACCTAATCCACCCCGCCCCGCCGGACCGGGGTGCCTCCGGTGCCCTCGGCCGGCCCGGGCGCCCGCGCGGTCATCGGCCAGTCGAGCCGGTCCGGCGGACCAGGCGGCGGTACCTTCTGACAATGCCCGAGTTGCCCGAAGTCGAGACGGTCCGACGCCAACTTGAGCCGCTGGTCCGGGGCGCCGTGGTCACCGACGCCCGGGCCCACCGGTCCCACAAGTTCTCCTCGGCCCCCGAAGCCATCGGATCGACCATTACCGGCATCGGCCGTCGTGGCAAGTACCTGCTCCTCGGCCTGACCGACGAAGAACCGGGGTACTCCACCCCGGAGCACGGGCCCGGTGACCGGGAGCTCATCGTGCACCTGGGCATGACGGGCGCCCTGCACGTCGACGACGTGCCACCCGCCGACCCCTACGAACGTGCCTCGTGGGACCTGGCCGACGGCCGGACCCTGTGGTTCCGCGACATCCGCCGTTTCGGACGGATCGCCGTCGTGGCCACCGGTGACCACCGGTCGCTACCCACCCTCCACCACATCGGACCCGAACCTTTCGATCCGTTCCTGGACGGCCCACGCTTCCACCGATCGCTCGCCACCAGCCGACGCCGAGTCAAGACCCAGTTGCTGTCCCAACGCCCGATCGCCGGTGTAGGCAATATCTACGCCGACGAGGCGTTGTGGCGGTCCGGGATCCACCCCGGCGCTCGACGGGTCGGCCCCGCCCGGGCCGAGGCCCTTCTGGGCCACCTCCGCGACGTGCTGACCGAGGCCATCGACCACGGGGGCACCACCCTGCGCGACTACCGCGCCCCGGACCGTTCGTCGGGCCGCAACCAGTTCCGGCTGGACTGCTACGGCCGGGCAGGCCGACCCTGCCGACGGTGCACCACCCCGCTCAACTCCCGGGAACTGGACCAACGCACCGCCACCTGGTGCCCCTCCTGTCAGGCCCATTGATGACACGCCGCCCGCGTCGTGGTGCCCCGACCTGCTCGGCGGCGAACCCTACGATCAGCGCTGTGCCCCGCTTCCGTCGCCGCCGGTCCGCTCCCGCGGTGATCGCCATCGGCGCCATCCTGGCCCTCGGGACCGCCGGCACTCTGGTGGCCGCGGCGGGGCCCTACGACGCGGAGATAGCTGCGCTCCGCGACGAGATCGCCGACCAGCGGGCCACCATCGACGGTCGCCGGAACCACATCGTGGGTCTCGAGACCCGCTTGACGAACCTCGACCGGGAGGTCACCGACACCGATGACCTCATCGGCGACGACGACCTGGAGCTCCGCCTGCTCCCCATCCGGATCGAGTTGACCGCCGACCGGTTCGTGGAGGTCCTGGCTTCCCGGGAGGCACCATCGGCCCTGCACCGCACGATGGCCGTTGACGCCTACGTGAGCAACGACGAGCGGATGAACGACGTCCTCACCCAGTCGGCCCAACTCACGTCCAAGGCACTGGAGGGCGTCCGCCACAGGATGATCTACGACTCGGTGATCCAGGAGGCGCAGCGACGCATCGACCTGGTCGACGCCGCGATGCGCCTGACGGCTAAGGAGGTGACCGGACTCCGTTCACTGGTCACCGCGGCCGAGGACCGGCGCGACGGCGCCCGGCGGGCTCGGGACGAGCTGGTCGACTCGCAGCCGGCCGTCCACGCCGAGATCGCGGCGACCCGGACGGTGATCGCCCGGGCCGAGACGACCATCACCGACCTGGAGGCCGAGATCCTGGCCTTCGAGCGAATGGCCGTAACCCGCCGGTGGACCGGCACCCAGGGCACCGACACCGGTCGTCCGGCGCTGGCCGTCAAGATCGACAACGTGACCCGGGCCCACCCCCAGGCCGGCCTAAACCAGGCCGACGTGGTCTACGAGGAGTTGGTCGAAGGCGGGGTGACCCGCCTGGTCGCCGTCTTCCAGTCCACATCGGCAGCCGTCGTCGGTCCGGTCCGGTCGGCCCGGACGTCGGACCCGCCCCTGCTGCAGGGATTCGACCGGCCACTGTTCGCCTATTCGGGAGCCAACAGGGGCACCCGCGACCAGTTGCGGGCCTCACCGCTGGTCGACGCCGGTTTCGACGCCCACAAAGAGGACTACTGGCGGGACCGTACGCTCCGTGCCCCGCACAACCTGTTCACCGACACCAACCGCCTGTGGGCCCACTACACGTACCGGACCGACGTTCCCCCGGCTCCCTTCGTATACCGGTACCCCGGCCAGGACCTCCACCGATCGGCCGAGAAGGCCAGCGGCGTGTCGGTCGACTTCGGCCTCACCGAGGTGGACTACGCGTGGGACGGCACGGGCTGGGCCCGCACCCACGGCGACCGGGCCCACAGCGACTCCGACGACGTCCGGGTGGCCCCGGCCAACGTGGTCGTCCAGTTCATCCGCTACGGCCGCTCGCTGGCCGACCTCCGCTCGCCGGAGGCCATCACGGTCGGAAGCGGCGACGCCTGGCTGTTCACCGACGGCCACGTGATCCGAGGTGAGTGGCACCGACCCGACGCCGCGGCGCCCGCCACCTTCACCGCGGACGGCGAAGAGGTCCGGCTCACCCCCGGAAGGACCTGGGTGGCGCTGGCCAAGAAGAACACGGCCACCTGGCGGGACTGAGGCCCCTGCCCGCCGTCCGGCGCGAGGCGGGCGGGCGACGGGTCAGGTCAGGTCATGGGCGCCGTTGAGGACAGCGCGAACACGTCGGCGGGGACCGTGCCATCGGCGGTCACCGTCAGGAGCTCGATCCCGTCGTCAGTCACCAGCACCGTGTGCTCGAACTGGGCCGTACGGCGACCGTCGAGGGTGACGGCCGTCCAGTCGTCGTCCCACATGCCGCAGGCCGGATCCCCCAGCGTGAGCATCGGTTCGATGGTGAAGGTCATCCCCGGCACGAGGATCGTCGTGGCCCGACCATCGTGGTAGTGGGGAATCTGCAGGCCACTGTGGAACTCGGTCCCGATGCCGTGCCCGATGAACTCCCGGACCACCCCGAGGCCGTGTCGCCTGGCGTACCGCTCAATGGCCCGACCAATGGCGTAGACCGGCTGGCCCGGGCCAGCCGCTGCGATCCCCTCGTCCATGGCCACCCGGGTCTCGACCACCAGACGCCGATCGGCGTCGGACACCTCCCCCACGGCCAAGGTGATGGAGGTGTCGCCGTGCACTCCGTCCAGGAAGATGGTGACATCCACGTTGACGATGTCACCGTCGGCCAGCGGTCGGCTGTCGGGGATCCCGTGGCAGATCACCTCGTTGACCGACGTGCACACCGACTTGGGGTAGCCCCGGTAGTTCAGTGGGCTGGGGTAGCCACCCCGGTCGACGGTCGCCTGGTGGACGACCTCGTCGAGGCGGTCGGTGGTGACCCCGGGAACCACGTGCGGGCCGACCTCCAACAGGATCTCGGCGGCTGCCGCCCCGGCCCGACGCATCCGTGCCACCTCGTCGGGCGTCCGGACGCTCGACGAGGACGACGGACCCGGATCACCGGTCTCGGCATAGGGCGGACGGCCGATCGAACCCGGCACCGAACGCATTGGACTCAGAAGGCCGGGTCGGACGGGCGGCTCGGAACGGCGTGCGAGTGGCGCCTGACGACGCTTCCGTTTGACCACGAGACGATGCTACCGGTGGCGTTCGGGGGCTCGCCGTGCCCGGCCCGGGTCTCCCGAGTAATCCGGCACCCGGTCGGGTCAACGCAGGAAACGGCTGACGCTGTCCACCACACAGGCTGGCCGATCCGACCCCTCGATCTCGACAGTTATGCGGATCACGGTCTGCACCCCGCCCGACACCTCGTCGACCTGCACCAATTCGGCACCGCCACGGACCCGGGAGCCCACGACCACCGGTGACGGGAACCGAACCCGGTCGACCCCGTAGTTGACCCCCATGGAGATCCCGTCGACCCGCACGATCCGGGGCAGGAACTGGTTGGTCATCGACAGGGTCAGGTAGCCGTGGGCGATGGTGGCTCCGAACGGTCCGGCGGCAGCCCGCTCGGGATCGACGTGGATCCACTGGTGGTCGCCGGTGGACTCCGCAAACAGGTCGATGCGGTCCTGGTCGATCTCCACCCAGTCACTGTGACCGAGGTGGGTTCCCACCGCGGCGGAGAGGTCGTCGGGGCTGGCGAAGACGGTGGTCATGGGGGCCGACACTACGCTCGGACCTTCCGACGGGCCGATCCGGGCCCGCCGACGGCATGACGCCGAGAGCACGGGACGGGAGGGTCGATGTCGGCATCCGGAGGCACCCGGGCCGTGGTCGCCGCCCTGGTGGCCAACGCCGGGATCGCTGTGGCCAAGTTCGCCGGATTCGCCCTGACCCGGTCGTCGGCCATGCTGGCCGAGGCCGTCCACTCAGTGGCCGACATGTCCAACCAGGCCCTGCTCCTGCTGGGCGGTCGCCGATCCCGCCGGGCCCCCACCGAGGCCCACCCGTTCGGCCACGGTCGGGAGCGGTACTTCTGGTCCTTCGTGGTCGCCCTGGTGCTGTTCGCCGTCGGGGCGGCCTTCGCCGTGTACGAGGGGATCGACAAGGTCCGTCACCCGCACGAGGTCGATGCCGTGGGAGTGGCCGTGGCCATCCTGGCGGCCGGCATCGTGCTGGAGGCATGGTCACTGCGAACCGCGGTGGTCGAGGCGTCGCCGATGAAGGGTGAGCGGACCTGGCGGGACTTCGTGGTCCGGTCACGCAATCCCGAACTGCCCGTCGTGCTGCTGGAGGACGTCGGAGCGCTGCTCGGCCTGGTCATAGCCCTGGCCGCTATCGGCCTCTCGGCGACCACCGGCGAACCCCGCTGGGACGGAGCGGGCACCATCGCCATCGGCCTGCTGCTGGGGGTCATCGCCATCGTGCTGGCCCGGGAGATGCAGAGCCTGCTGATCGGCGAGTCGGCCGACGCCGACGATCAGGCAGCCATCCGGGTGGCCGTGGAATCGGCGCCGGGCGTGGTGGCACTGGTCCACCTGCGCACCCAGCATCTGGGACCCGATGAGATCCTGGTCGGTGCCCGGGTGGCCTTCGAGTCGACGCTGAACGCCGCCGGGGTGGCCACCGCCATCGATGATGTAGAACGCCTGGTGCGCGAGGCCGTCCCGACCGCTCATCCCATCTACGTCGAGGCCGCCACCCCCGACGCCGCGAACCACCCCCCCGGGCTCCCATGACCTCGACGGGTCGGGGCCGTCAGGAGACGGACCGGGCGGGGGACGGTTCGGTGGCCACCCTGGTCCTGGACGACCCGACGAAGCACAACGCCATGGGACGCGCCATGTACGCCTCGATCCCCGGTCTGGTAGCCGAGGCCGCCGGCGACCCGGCGGTCCGGGTGCTGGTCCTGCGGGGCGAGGGGGGGACATTCGATGCGGGCTCTGACATCTCGGAGTTCCGCGAGCATCGACTGGGCGATGCCCACCACGGATACGACCGGGCGGAGCACGAGGCGGCCGAGGCATTGGCCACCTGTCCGGTTCCCGTGGTGGCTGCCATCCGGGGGGCGTGCCTGGGCGGCGGTCTCGGCCTCGCCCTGACCGTCGACCTGCGCTACGCCGCCGACGACGCCCTGTTCTCAGTACCCCCCCGGTCGCCTCGGCATCGACTATCCGCTGGACGCCGTGGAGCGCCTGGTGGCCACCGTGGGGCGGGCGACGGCCACCGACCTGCTCCTCACCGCCCGGCGGTTCGACGCCGGCGAGGCACACCGGATCGGCCTGGTCCACGAGGTGGTCGCCGACGACCGACTGGACGACCTGGTCGCCGAACGCTGCGCCACCATCGCCTCGCTGACACCGATGACCCTGCGGGTCGCCCTGGCCGGTCGACCCGATACCGCGGCCTTGGCCGGTGCCTACTTCCACAGCGCGGATCTCGTCGAGGGGATCACCGCGTTCGAGGAGTCCCGCCGACCCGAGTTCCAGAACTGGTGACCGGTCGATGACCGAGCGATCGACGGGGACGGGTTCCAACGGACGGATGGCCCGCCTCCTCCTGACCGCGGTGGCCGCGGCCGGCGCGTGGCTGGCCTTCGACGCCCATCTGGGCTCGCGTCGGTTGAGTCGGGCCCGGGCCGCCAACCTGCGGAGACGGGTCCGATCGGTCCACCGGTCTAACCCGGTCCGGATCGGCGAGACGGTGTTCCTCGGGGACAGCATCACCGCCGACGGCGACTGGGAGATCGCCTTCGCCGACGTCGGCGCCCGCAACCGGGGCATCGGTTGGGACACCTCGGCCGACCTGCTGTCCCGCGTCGACGAGTCGTTGGACGGGCCGCCGGCCGCCGTGGTGCTCATGATCGGGACCAACGACCTCAACATCGGCGTGCCCCACGCCCAAACGGTGCGCAACATCTCGCTCATCCTGGATCGCATCGCCGAACGGGCTCCCGACGCTCGGCCCGTCGTCCAGTCGGTGCTCCCCCGGACCGACCGCTACCACCCGCTGGTCGCCCCCCTGAACGCCGCTCTGGCCCGGATCTGTGCTGAACGCGACCTAGTCTTCGTCGACCACACGAGCCACTTCGCCGGCGCCGACTCGATGCTGGACCCTGCATGGCACGACGACGGACTCCACCCGAACGGCACTGGCCACCAACGCCTCGTCGAGCTACTCCGACCCCATCTCGACGATCAGGCCACCGAGGCGCCCAGCACCCCACCGATGAGGTAAGTGGCCAGACAGGCCCCCGAGGCGACCAGCAGTTGGCGGACCACGGTCCGTACCACCGACCGCTCGGTTAGGCGAGCCAGCAATCCGCCGACGACGGCCGCCGCCCCGACGCCGAGGCCGGCCGACGCCCACACCGCTCCGCTGCCCGATCCGACCAGCCACGGCACGAGCGGGACGAAGGCCCCGACGGCGAACGACCAGAAGCTGGCCGTGGCGGCCGCCAACGGACTCCCCAACTGATTCGGATCGACGCCTAACTCCTCGCGGGCGTGCACGTCGAGGGCCACCTCGGGATCTGACATCAGGGTTTCGGCCACCACCCGGGCCTGCTCGAGATCCAGCCCCCGCTCGACGTAGATGGCGGCCAGTTCGGCCGTCTCAGCCTCGGGGTTCTCAGCGATGGAGATCCGCTCGATCTCCAGCTCGCGCTCGACCAGCTCGGCCTGGGCCCTCAACGACACGTACTCGCCTGCTGCCATCGAGACGGCACCGGCCAGCAGGCCCGAGACGCCGGCCAGCCGCACGAACGCTGCATCGGTGCTGGCCCCAGCGATGCCCAGAATGAGGGCCACGTTGGACACCAGGCCGTCACTCACACCGAACACCGCGGCTCGCGCCGTGCCGCCCTGTACGTCCCTATGACGGTGCACCCGTCCTCGGGAACCCATAAGTCCATGCTCGCTGGTCACCGGACCGACCGTAGTTCCCCGCCACAGAGCGGTGACGAGGCACCGGCCGGCCACGGGGCGTCCCGTAGGGTCACAGTTCATGGCCCGACCGACCGACCGCGCCACCGCTCTCGTCGTCGGCGGCACGGGTCCGACGGGTCCGGCCGTCGTGCACGGTCTGGAGGCACGGGGCCTCCAGGTGACCATCTTTCACACCGGGCGCCATGAACTCGACGAGGTGGCCCACGTGGAGCATGTCCACGGCGACCCGTTCTCGACCGATGGCGTGGTGGCCGCCCTCGGTGACCGGACGTTCGACGTCGTCGTGGCCTGCTACGGGCGTCTGCGGACCATCGCCGAGGTGATGGCCGGACGGTGCGGACGCTTCGTGTCGGTGGGCGGAACACCGGCCTACCGCGGCTACTTCGATCCGACCCGATTTGACCCGGTCGGCCTGCCCGTGCCCACCGGCGAGGACGCTCCCCGTTCCGGAGAGGACGACGACGGCAAGAGCTACCGGGTGGCCCGTACCGAGGACCTGCTGTTCACACACCAGCCGAACGCCATCCACCTGCGTTATCCGTTCGTCTACGGGCCGCGCCAGATCGCCCCTCTGGACTGGTGCATCGTTCGACGGGTGCTGGACGCCAGGTCGGCCATCATCGTCCCGGAGGCCGGCCTCATGGCCGAGACCCGGGCATTCAGTGAGAACGCGGCCCATGTGGTTCTGTGCGCGGTGGACACGCCGGCGGCCGGTGGCCGGTGCTTCAACGTGGGCGACGAGGAATCGCTGACCACCGCGCAACGCATCGCCCTGATCTGCGCCGAACTGGGCCACGACATGGAGGTCGTCGGCATGCCGTCTGATCTGGCCCTGCCGGCCCGACCCCTGATGATGCAGGCCGAACCCGGCCACCGGATCCTCGACCTGTCGGCCACCCGCGACGTGCTGGGATACCGGGACCTCGTCTCAGCCCGTGAGGCCGTCGGGATCGCCGCCCGATGGCTGGCCGACAACCCCCTGGAGCCCGGCGGCACCCAGGAGGCCGTCCTGGAGGATCCGTTCGACTACGCCCGCGAGGACCGCCTGCTTTCGTGGTGGCGCTCGGCCACCGCCGACCCACCGGATCTGGACTATCCCGACGAGCCGGGGTTCGGCGCCTACTACAGCGGTCCCGGTACCAGTCGGCGGCGGTCCGACAACCGCATCTGAGCCGTCCTCTGAGCGGTCATCCGCGCTGTCGGTCGGCGGGCGCCAGCGTGGCGACCCGGGTCGTCATCCACGCCCCGACCATGAGGACCGCCAACCCGGCCACCTCCCACGCGCCCACTGACTCGCCGAGGACGGCGACGCCGAGGATGACGGCCACGATGGGCACCACGTAGGTCACCGCTGACATCCGGACGGGACCCACCCGACCGATCAGGGTGGCCGCGGCCACGTAGGCCACGCCCGTTCCGCCGAACCCGACGGCCAGGTTCGAGCCGGCGGCCGACCAGGCGAAATCCGAGTCGGCCAGGCCGACGAGGCCCCACGGCATGGTGGCCACGGTGGCCACCATCAGCACCCGCAGCAGGACCGCCGGGGATCCGTAGCGACGCTGCAACGGCCCGGCGATGTTGGCGGCCACGCCGTAACACGAGATGGCCACCAGCACCAGGAGGACGCCCAGTGCACCCGTACCGGCACCACGCCCCTCGCTGGTCGCCGTGGGCAGCCCCACCATGACGATGCCGGCGATGCCGACCACCACCCCGGCCACCTGGAGTCGGTGGGTCCGGACCCCGAAGAAGGCCGCTCCGGCCATCAGCGTCATGACCGGCATGCCGCTGTTCATCATCCCGGCGATCGACGAATCGATCCACGTCTGGGCCAACGGGAACAACGACAACGGGATGGCCATCCAGAGCAGTCCCAGCAGGCCGATCGTCGGAAGGTCCGAGCGGGTGATCGGACGCCACGCCCCCGGAACGACGGCCAGGAAGCCGAGACCAAGGGCGGGCCGCAGCCAGGCCACTAGACCCGGATGCTCGACCCTGAGGGCCACGTCCATGAACAGGAACGACGACCCCCAGACCCCGGCGGCCGTACACAGCAGCAGCCAGTCGAACCCGACCATGGGGGCGCGCTCGGCAGCCGCCGTCGCGCTGGTCCGCCCCCGTCCGCTCATCGTCGCACGCTATCGGAGGACCTGATTTCGGGTGCCGGCGGACTGGTTCCTAGGATCCGGCCATGTCCGCCACCCAGACCGAGATCCGCTCCCGCATCGACCGGCTGTTGGAGGTCGACCCCGTCGACCGCCGAGCCTTCCTGGGCACGCAGTACGACCTGGGCCTGGCCTGGGTCCACTTCCCCGAGGGGAGCGGTGGCCTGGCGCGACCACGGGCACGACGACCCGGCCCGACGCGACGACCTGATGCGTCTGTGGGTACGAAGCGAGACCCTGCGCCTGAACAACCTGCGGGCCGAACAGGCCCGGGAGACGGGCACGCCGGGCCCCGAGGGATCGATCGGCAAGGTGCTCTCGGCCGAACTCAACAAGGACGCCTTCGCCTTCGCCTTGGGCCTGACCGGCATGGCCGGCACCCTCTTCGATGCCGGCTACGCACAGGACCAGACACGTCCGGCGTTGGAGTACGACTCGCTGGTCGAGTACTTCCTCCGGGTCCGGGCCAACTCCATCGAGGGCGGCACCACCGAGGTCATGCGGAACATCCTGGGTGAACGGGTGCTCGGGCTGCCCGGCGACGTCCGCGTCGACAAGGACGTGGCCTGGAACACGGTGCCCCGCAACTGAGGGTCAGGCCCCCACGGGGTCGTCACCCGTCGGGAACAACGCCCGCACGAGGACCACGGCCACGCCCACCCCGACCAACTGCATCAGGACGAACATCGGCGCACACGACGGGTCGATCCCGGTGAAGGTGTCGCTCATCGTCCGCCCGACGGTGACCGCCGGGTTGGCGAAGCTGGTCGACGAGGTGAAGTAGTACGCCCCGCCGATGTAGGCGCCCACCACGTACGGCAGGTGCCCGCCCCGGCCGGTGCGCACGAGGGCGAACACCACCAGCAGGAGGCCCACCGTGGCCACCACCTCGGCCAGCCAGAGGTGGCCGCCGGAGCGCGACCTGGTCGACCACGAGACCGCGTCGAGGTCGAACATGAGGTTGGCCAGCACCGTGCCCACCACCGCGCCGCCCACCTGCACGGCGACCATCGGCGCCACGTCACGCCCGGACCGGTGGCCGAGCACCCATGCGGCGATGGTGACCACCGGATTCACGTCGGCCGAGATCGTTCCGAAGATCGAGATCACCGCCACCAGCACCGCTGCGGTGGCCGCAGCGTTCTGGAACAACTGGAGGCCCACGTCGTCGGGACTGAGGCGGGCGGCCATGATTCCCGAGCCGACCACCCCGATGAGCAGCAGCGCGGACCCCAGCCCCTCGGCCAGCAGCACCCGCATTCGCGACGTCACGACGGGATCTTCCGGCCGATCCGACGTCAGGCCGACGTGTGGAACAGGCCGTAGACCAGCGAGTCCACCAGGGCCTGCCAGGACGCCTCGATGATGTTCTCCGACACCCCGATGGTCGTCCACATGCGCTCGCCGTTGGTGGTGTCTATGAGCACCCGGGTGACCGCCGCGGTGCCCTCCCTGGTCTCCAGCACCCGGACCTTGAAGTCGGTCAGGTGCAGAAGGTCCAACTGCGGGTGGCGATCGATCAGGGCCGATCGGAGCGCGGCGTCCAGTGCGTTGACCGGACCGTTGCCCTCGCCGGTGGCCACCCTGCGTTCGCCGTCGACGTGGACCTTGACGGTGGCCTCGGTCTCCACGTCGACCGTCACCTCGTTCCACGCCCGGCTGCCACTGCCCGATCGGTGCCCAACGTTGACCGAGAACGACTCCAACTCGAAGTAGTTGTGCGTCCAACCAGCGGCCGCCCGCATGAGCAGTTCGAGGGAGGCGTCAGCGGCCTCGAAATGGTAGCCGGCGTACTCCAGTTCCTTGAGGGTCTCGACGATCTCACCCAGGGTGTCGCCGTCCAGCTCGATACCTAGCTGGTCGGCCTTGAGCTCGATGGTTGACCGCCCGGACATCTCCGAGACCAGGAAGCGCGTGCCGTTGCCGACTAGTTCGGGATCCACGTGCTCGTAGGCGTCCCGACGACGGGCGATGGCACTGGTGTGGAGGCCGGCCTTGTGGGCGAAGGCCGTGGCGCCCACGTAGGGCTGTTGGGGGTCGGCGGCGAAGTTCACCAGTTCGGCCACGTGGTGGGCCACAGGGGTGAGCTCTGCCAGACGCCCCTCGGGCAGGGTCTCGATGCCCCACTTGAGGGTCAGGTTGGCGATGATCGGCACCAGGTCGCAGTTTCCGACCCGCTCGCCATAGCCGTTAATGGTCCCCTGTACGTGGGTGGCGCCGGCGGCCACCCCGGCCAAGGCGTTGGCCACGCCACACCCGGTGTCGTTGTGGAGGTGAACGCCGACCGCGCAGTCCACGGCGGCCACCACGTCGCGCACCGTGGCCTCGATCCGGCCGGGCAGCGAGCCACCGTTGGTGTCACACAGCACGAGGCAGTCGGCACCCGCCTCGGCGGCACCGAGCAGCACCCGCATCGAGAACTCCGGGTCGTCGGCGTACCCGTCGAAGAAGTGCTCGGCGTCGAAGAACACCTTCCGGCCATGGGACTTCAGATGGCGGACTGAGTCGGCGACCATGGCCAGCCCCTCGTCCAGGTCGGTCCGCAGCGCCTCGGTCACGTGGTACGCCGAGGCCTTGCCAACGATGCACACCACGTCGGTACCGGCGTCCAGCAGGTTGGTCAGCGTGAGGTCCCCGTCGGCCTCGCCACCCACCCGACGCGTCGAGCCGAAGGCCACCAGCGTCGAACGCTGGAGGTCCAGTTCGGTGCGGGCCCGCTGGAAGAACTCGACGTCCTTGGGGTTGGCGCCCGGCCAGCCGCCCTCGATGTAGTGCACGCCGAGGCGGTCCAATTGCTCGGCGATTCGCAGCTTGTCGTCGACGGTCAGCGAGATGCCCTCCAGCTGCGCTCCGTCGCGCAGCGTGGTGTCGTAGATCTCGACTGCGCCGGGCATCTCGGAGGCCGATGCCGGGTCAGGCGTCGACATGGTCGTTCCACTCCGAGTACTCGGGGCGCTCCCCACGGACCGCCTGAAAGAAGACCTCCTGGATGCGACTGGTCACCGGACCCGGCGCGCCGATGAGGCGGTCGTCGACCGACCGGATCGGCACGACCTCGGCCGCGGTGCCCGACAGGAACGCCTCGTCCGCGGTGTAAAGGTCACTTCTCAGGATGTCGCCCGAGGTGTAGGGAATCCCCAGGTCGTCGGCGATGCGTCGCACCGCGCTCTGGGTGATGCCCTCGAGTGCCCCGGCGCTGGACGGCGGCGTGACGATCCCCCCGTCGCGGACGAGGAACAGGTTCTCGCCGGTGCATTCGGACACGTAGCCCTGCGGGGACAGCAGGATGGCCTCGTCGTAGCCGGCCTTGACGGCCTGGATCTTGGCCATCTGCGAGTTGATGTAGTGCCCGCAGCCCTTGGCGGCCGGCGGCATGGCGTTCGGATCGTGGCGCTGCCACGACGAGATCATCATGTCCACGCCGTTGGCCACGCCATCGTCGCCCAGGTAGGTCCCCCACGGCCATGTGGCGATGGAGACGTCGACGGTGCAGGGCAGCGGGTTGAGGCCCATCTCGCCGTACCCGAGGTACACCAGCGGCCGGATGTAGCACGACCGGTGACCGTTCACCCGAACGGTGTCGAGCGTTGCGGTGACCAGGTCATCGACGGTGTATGGGATCTCCAGGAAGAGGATCTTGGCCGACCGGAACAGCCGCTCGATGTGCTCGCGGAGGCGGAACACCGCCGGACCGCGGTCGGTCTCATAGGCGCGGATCCCCTCGAACACGCCGTTGCCGTAGTGCAGGGTGTGGGTGAGCACGTGGATCGTGGCGTCGTCCCAGTCGACGAGCTCGCCGTTCATCCAGATCTTGGACGACTTCTCGATCGGCATGTCGGTACCTCTTCTCCGGGCTTCATCCCCGGCTGGTTCGGTGGTGGTAGGTCTCGGGTGGTTCGGATGGACCTCGGATCAGGCAAGCAGACCAGCGATGGCGTCGCCGATGGCCACCGTTCCCTCGATGTCGGTTGACGGGTCGGCGCAGGCGGCCACGACTCGGGCCGCGGCATCGGCCTCGCCCAGGAAGTCCAGCATCATGGCGCCGGACAGAATGGCCGCCTTCGGATTGGCGATGCCCTTTCCGGAAATGTCGGGCGCCGAACCGTGGACCGGTTCGAACATCGACGGGCCGGTGCGGTCGGGATTCAGGTTGGCCGACGACGCCAGACCGATGCCGCCCGACACGGCGCCGCCGAGGTCGGTGAGGATGTCGCCGAACAGGTTGTCGGTGACGATGACGTCGTACTGCTGAGGCGACTGCACGAAGTAGATGCAGGCCGCGTCGACGTGGTTGTAGGCCGTCTCGACGTCGGGGTACTCCTCGGCCACCTCGTTGAAGGCGCGCTCCCACAGGTCGCCGGAGAACGTGAGCACGTTGGTCTTGTGGACCAGCGTGAGGTGTCGTCGACGGGTCATGGCCAGGTCGAAGGCGAAGCGGATGGCCCGCTCCACCCCGTGCCGGGTGTTGACCGAACCCTGGGTGGCGATCTCCTGCGGCGTGCCGCGACGCAGGAAGCCACCCTCGCCGGCGTAGGTCCCTTCGGTGTTCTCGCGCACCACCCGGAAGTCGATGCCGTCGGCCGACAGCACGAACGGTCGGAGGTTGACGTACAGGTCGAGGGAGAACCGCATCTTGAGCAGGAGGCCCCGCTCGATCAGTCCGGGGGGCACTTCAGGGGTGCCCACCGCGCCGAGGTACAGGGCATCGAGTCCACGCCACTCGTCGAGGATCTCGTCGGGCAGGACGGTGCCGTCACGGCCGTAGCGGGCGCCACCGAGGTCGTAGTCGACGGTGTCGAGGGCGACTCCAGCCGCCTCGATGACCTTCAGGCCCTCGGCGATGACCTCGGGGCCGATGCCGTCGCCACCGATGATGCCGATGCGGTGCGTCATGGTCGATCTCCTATGGGAATCTCGAATGGGAAGCGGATGGGAAGCGGATGGGGAACGAAAAAACCGCCCACCGAGGTGGACGGTCGGGGCGCACACCGGGGCGGCGTGCGCTAGCGAATGATGATCACCCTGGGTCGGTCGTTCACGGTGACGAGTGTACTGCTCCGGTGTCGCGGCAGGTCAAGCGGTTATCGCCCGAGAACCGGACCCCGTGGCTACCCTCGTGTGATGGCCGATGCGCACCAGCTCTCCCAGGAGGCCCACGACCGGCTAGCCGCCGAGTTCGAGGACCTCACTACCCGCGGACGGATCGACATCGCCCGCAAGATCGAGACGGCACGCGAGCTCGGCGACCTGTCGGAGAACGGCGACTACCACGCCGCCAAGGAGGAGCAGGGGAAGATGGAGGGCCGGATCCTCCACCTCGAGAGCATCCTGGAAAAGGCCGAGATCGTCGAACTGTCCACCGGCAGCGTCGACGTGGTGGCCCCGGGCACCATCGTGGCCGTCGTCTACGAGGGCGACGACGAGCCCGAACGGATGCTCGTCGGGTCGATCGAGGAGCAGCGCGACGACGTGCTCGTCGTCTCGCCGAGATCACCCCTGGGTGGGGCCCTGCTGGGCGCGGCGGTGGGAGACAAGGTGTCGTTCGAGGCTCCGGGTGGCATGTTGGCCGTCGAGGTCATCGCCATCGAGCGATGACCGCCGATCCGGCAGCCGACGCCCCGCCCTGGCGGCGCATCGAACTCCCCGGTCTCGGACCCATCGAGGTCCGCGACTCGGGACCCATCGGCGGGCCGACCGACGAGCCAGCCATCCTGCTCCTGCACGGCTGGACGACCAGCACCGACCTCAACTGGTGCCGGACCTACGGGCCGCTGGACGAACGGTTGGCCGGACGGGCCCGGATCGTGACATGGGACCACCGCGGCCACGGGGCCCGGGGCCTTCGCTCCGGCACCACCACCCGGATGGACGACCTAGCCGACGACACGGCGGCCATCGTCCGGGCACTGGACATCGACCGTGCGGTGGTCGTCGGCTACTCGATGGGTGGAGCCGTTGCACAGGCCACGTGGCGACGTCACCCCGACCTGGTGGCCGGGTTGGTACTGGGTGCCACCGCGCCGAGGTTCAGCGTCGACCAGCAGCAACGAGAGGATTTCGCCCTCATGGAACGCGGCATCCGGCCGGCCCGCCTGCTAGAGGCGCTGGGTTGCGGTGGTCTGGCGTGGCGAGGCGCCCGCCGGGTCGGCGATCGACGGGCTGGTGGCCGCGCGACGGCAGGCGACGCCGTGTTCGACCGATGGGCGTGGCACGAAACCCGGTCCGGCGTGCTGTCACGGGTGCTGGCCGCCGGACACGACCTGGGCAGGTTCGATGCCACCGAATGGCTGGGCGACGTTGAGGTGCCGCACGCCGTCATCGTCTGCACCGACGACGACATCGTGCCCACGACGGGTCAGCGAGAGCTGGTCGACGTCCTTCCGGCCCCGACGGTCCACGAGGTGGCCGCCGACCATGCGGCCTGCGTGACCCGACCCGACCTCTTCGTCCCGGCGCTCCTCGACGCACTCGATTCGATCACCGCGACGAGGTGACCGGCATCAGGTGACCGCGGCGACCTGGTCCGGGGAGCGGCCGGTCAGGAGAACCGACGTCGGCAACCGTCACCCGCCCACATCAACAGGACCCGGCCCGAGTCGCTGGTGTTGCCAACCGCTCCGAAGACGCCGTCGCCCAGCACCGGCTCGGTGTCGAACCACCCCGCCGGATCCCGGTCCGAAGGTTGTTCGAGCGACAGTCCGGCTCCGTGTGCGGCACGCAGGTCGGCCACCGTGGACCCGATGCCGATCCGTTCCAGCGTCCACCACGACGTCTCGGTGGAGTCCGGTCCGTCGAGGAACCACTGGACGAGGCGACCCGGATCATCGGCCGAGTCGCG
>Ga0315329_10000191_pt1 | contig 23855 bp, 14 predicted proteins | sample M150032315metaG_FD_203459 | JGI IMG/M metagenome (GOLD analysis project Ga0315329, IMG submission 203459) | Ammonia-oxidizing marine archaeal communities from Monterey Bay, California, United States - M1 500m 32315 | ecosystem: Environmental > Aquatic > Marine > Coastal | place: USA: California...
TTCAATCCACCATCCGCCACAATAATGCCAGACATTGCTGTGCCGTGCCCCTCATCGTCATAGGGATCATCAATGCCATTCACTGAATCTCGCCATCCCTTCAATTCGAGACCTCTTAGATCGGGATGACTGAGGTCTATTCCAGAGTCAACAACGCAAAGAACAACCCCTTTGCCATCAAGTCCAGATAGTGAGTGGTCATTTGCCCCAACAAGATTCCGGTATTCCGTTTCCCATGAGGACAGAGCCGATGACGGTCTCTCGATAACCAGGTCCTGTCCTTTCCATAGGTAGAGCAGTGCAATGGAAGAAGCCACTACAACTAGAAGTGATAGGCTGATAGCGACAATTGTTCCAGCAGCATCTTTCTTCGAGATATCTTCGAAATCGCTGCCCTCAGCATCTTGAAATTCGTTAGTCGGATCCTTCACCAAGCCTCAACCCTTCCAAAGTGGCTTCCCACTGGGGTGTTGGAACCACAGTTTGTGCACACCACCCTAGATGGAATTCTTGCTCCACATTCTTCGCATTCCGACCCAGTCACGCCTTTTCCCGAGCAGTCATCCGATTCACAGGGAATGCTGATTTCACCAGTCATTTCCTGAATCGCGCTTGTGTTTTGGTTACAAACCGGGCATTTCCCCTGTTCGGACTTCTTGGGCTCAAACACTTCTCCCGAAACCTCCCGTGCTCTGGATGATTGAATCCTTACTTCAGTTGCCCCAAGCATGAATTCGGGTAACCAGACAATTTCAAGTAGCAGAAATGTGGCGATTATCCCAGTAAAAAGATGAAGTATGGATAAGGAATAGTTGAAGTCCAAATCACCAGGACTCGGGGCTACGGAATGAGTGCTGCCCCAGAAGCTGATATTCAGAAAAATAATCCAGACTGCAATCCCAAGACTCCAAGCAAGGAGGCTGTGGTCCCTCCAAGCCCTTTCAATGACTCTAGGATCGGGGTGGTAGTGCTTTCTCTGCACATGTATGTCCCTAGTCTCGACCACTGCCCTCCTAACTACGAAAATCGATAGAAAGAGCATCACTAGGTTTGAAACCATGACCCAAATCCAGCCGCCAATTCCTGATTCCCATGGGAAAGTAGGGTTATCTGCGTGTGTTTTGATGTAGCCAAACTGGATAAAACCCATCCCAATCAATAGATAGGCCATGTTTTCCCTCATTATTGGATAGCTATTCCAAAGCATTACAACGAATGAAACCCAGCAAATTAACGAAAGAAGAGCCAGTATTAGGGCTAGGTCCTCCATGTGCAAGAAACCACTCTTTTCGCCACCTAGGATTCCCCATCTGTTGTAGTCACCACCACTGGAAATCTCTCCAATTCCAAGATCCCATGTGCCAAGAAAGAACCCCGAAATGAATAAACTGACCATTATCCCTTCCTTAGCCCCCCAGTATTTTCTGACTAGGAAAATATTGTACTTTACTTCAGATAATAGCACATCTACAAAACCCAACCTATTGTATCCTTGGGAGAACATTTTGCCGACCGGGTAGTCACTCAGCCTATCCACCAGGAGTTCTTCGCTAACCCCCGAATCGCCCTCTCCCGCCTGCACCATGTTCTTGTGAGGCCATTGGCATTGAATAAGAAACTCGTCCCCAGAGTAATACGATTAACATCAATTGGAAAGATATTGGCGCCGAGGGCGAGATTTGAACTCGCGCGGGAAAAATCCCACGGGCTTTCCAGGCCCGCGCAATACCGGGCTATGCGACCTCGGCTACTGGGGCGCACCGACCCATTAGTTTTCACACTGACGTTGGTAGGTCTGCTCCTTGGTAGTCGCCACGATTAAATCGCCCCCCTCGGTCGTCGCCGCGCTGCCACTGTGGCTTAGAGGTATAGCGTCGCCTTGGTAAGGCGAAGGTCGGGGGTTCAATTCCCCCCAGTGGCTCCACCTAAAAGTCCCTTTTCTTAGAGTTACGTAGATTGGTTCATAACTGACATAATCCACAGCATGAGCATGCCCAGTGAACGCGCAAGACTTGCTATTGTCATGACCTTACTAATGATGCTGTCCCCAATATCATACGCAGGTGTGTCCAATTGGTCCGGACCCTCGATAATCAATAGCCAAGGAAGCCCTACGGTAGTGGACGGGTTCACAGTACCTACGAACTCTACAGTAATGGATGGATGGGTCCACGTTACTAATTCGCCACTCCCTTCTTCTTCAGATTCAGGAATTACCTGGGACGGGGATAATTTCGCCGCTGGAAACCTAGTTGGGGTTGAGGTGAATGATGAAGGTGAGTTGGTCCTCAAGGACGACGGCTCTCGCTCCAATGTAAGCACATTCGATGTAGGGGAGATCGAAGTATCTCTAAATCCTGCATACCAGTATTCTCCAGGATGGCGTAGGGTCTACGTAAAATCCTCATCCTCAAACCTTTCAGACTGTGGAGGCTCAGCCGGGGACTACATAAATCATGGACTCGATAACAACTTTGATCAGGTTCTGAATGACGACGAAATCCTCGAATCCATATTCTACTGCGAGACATTTGCAAATGGCGACGTCATCACTTCCCTATCAATAGACGATCCAGGGGATGGGTACACTTCTGGGAATCTATCTGCAACTGGAGGGGGTGGGTCAGGATTCTCGGGGTCATATGCGGTGAGTTCTGGCATAGAGAGCATCACAATCAATGATGGAGGTTCAGGTTTCGATACTACTGATCAGGTTCTGATACAGTGTCAGTGCGATGGTTCTGGGGCCGAAGCATCTGTTGGGTCGGTCGACTCCAGCGGAACAATCACATCAATCACCATTGACTCTCCTGGGTCTGGATATCAATCATCAGACGTTATTGCTGTTGGAGTGGCAAATGGAACCGGGGAGTCTCTTTCGGCAAATGTCTACTCTACTGGAGTCGTTCACTCTACAGAGGTAACGGATGGGGGTGCCAACTACACTTCTTCACCCACGATAGTAATCAGCGACTCCAGCGGGTCTGGAGGGGATATTTCAGCGATATTAGGGGGTTATTACGAATACGAGGTTGACATAATCTCAGAGCCCAGTGGAGGCAACTGCTCATATGCTGGATTCAAGCTTGAAGCGGGTCTAGATTTGAATGAGAATAGGAATCTTGATGATTCTGAGATTTCTGAGACGGCCTTTATCTGCCATGGGAGCAAACTTTGGGGAGCCACGACATTCTTAGATCTGAATGGAAGTATTTTCGGCGACGAGCAGACTCTGGCGCATGGCGTCGTTCCATCTTCATCCACACAAGGTCTGGTTTCCGCTGGAACTATGCCCGGCGAACCTGTCCCTGCAGGGACATCCGGACATCTTCTTATCCCAGAGAAGAATGTTCCAAAGAGCGAATACATTAGCTCATACTACCTCACTTTCGATCACTGGTATCATGTTGACAGCACTTCCTCTGGTGGGGGGGACGGCACATGGGTCGAATATCGTCTAAAATCAGATTCACTCTGGGGAAATTGGAACTACATTGAACCCCAGGGCGGCTACCCTAGCTCTCTTTCTACAGATGCGCCCACTCCGAATGGGGCGACATCACCCGTCCCAGTATTTGCCTCGCCATCTCACAGCGGATGGGTTACTAGTAATTTCTCGCTTTCATCATTGGCGGGAATAGGTGACTCCAATAAGATTCAGTTCAGATTCGTGATCTGGACCCATCCCGATGCCGCCAACGAAAGGCCAGGCTGGTTCGTCGACAATGTACAAATCATCAACCAGGGAGTAGATCTAGATGTCTGGCATCACGGTTGCTACACAACAACTTCTCCTTCTTGCACATACAACTCCAATGCATATGGGGTCCTGGAGCGGAACATCGACCTAACGGGGACCAACTCCACTTCCAAGATCGAGTTCAACATGGAGTGGGATCTTGAGGGAGGTTCCAGTGACAACGCATGCGTCGAACTTTCGCTGAATGGAAACACATGGGCCGACATCTCCTCTGGCACCAGCAGTACCTCCTCGGATTGCTCAGTAAGATCAGGCCCAATTCCTGGAAACGGATACGTTGCCGATGACGGACAAACATATGGGGATCAGAGCGGTGACTTCAGACTAGTTTCATTCGACATACCCACGGGATTCCAGGGCCAATCCAGCGTGGACATCAGGATCGTTGTTGACACAAGCACTTCTTTCAATTATGGGGGGACTTCTCAAGATGTCAGAGAGGGCCTAACTATTTCCAAATTCAGAATTGTAGACCATAACGGGAGTACTCTGTTCATAGACGAATTCAACTCATCCTCTACGATGTCGCACTATGGGATGCCAGATTCCCAAGGAAACCCTGCTCCCGATGACTGGATTTACCGATCAATCCCCAAGGGGGAGGAATCCCTAATGATTGGGTTCGAAGACTCAACAGCCAACTCCCCTACAGTTTCCGAAGCCCCAGGATGGTCCAGATCGACCGCTTTAACGTGCAACAATGACAAATGTAAATTCACCCTAAACAAGGTCTCTACTAACTCGGGACCCCCAAAGACTTCTTCTTTCCCGTATGCATACGGAATCGGGTTCTCTGGGAATTATGAGAACGGAATTGACGAAGCCAGACTAATCTCTCCTCTCTATGACATCCCAATGAACGGAACTTCCTATCTCACATTTGACCACTGGTCATGTGCTGAGGCTGGATGGGATGGCGGTGCTGTATTCATCAGGGTAAATGGCGGAGCATGGCAGTACTTCGATCCGGGATGGTATACCGGGACAGCATCTTCCTTCGCAGGACACAATCTCCAGGGATTGGGCATCTTTACCATGGATCATTGCACTGGAACAGCTTGGAACGGGCAATGGTCTTCAACTAACGAGATGACAAATCTACGAGCGAACCTGGATGCCTACAAGGGAGACTCTGTGAAGTTCAAGTTCGCATTTGGATCCGATGGAATCTATAACCTAGCCGGCTGGTTCATCGATAACGCTGGCGTTCAGATTTCCAACTACGGCCTCCCCGGCAGTTGGATCAGCCCCCCTCTCAAAATGGATAAAGCAAACCAATTCAATCTGGGATTCGTCGACATCGAGGGCCAGGCAAACGAAGGTGGGTGGATTACTGGATCAGTCCTCGATGCGTATACAGGCGTCCAAGTTCCCGGATTCTCAAATATCTCCTTCCCCTTCAGCCTCGCAGGTATCGACTCAAACCAATACCCACAGGTCCGACTGAAGATCCACATGGGCTCTGATGACTCGGAGCAGTCTCCCAAATTGGAAAGAGTCCTCATCGGTGGGAAGAGAGTTCTGAACGCAGACTCAGGACAAAATGGCTGGGACCTCAGTTCAGGAGTGGAGGTCGTGAACGGACTTCTCAACGCCACTGCAGTCACTGGAACGATTACTTCCGACTTCGTCTTCTCATCTCGCCCCATCAAGAGCGTAACAATTCAAGGCAACATTTCGAGCACCGTGTCCGTAACTGTTTACGACAAGTTGGGCAATTCCCTGGGCTCTGCAAATAAGGGGGGGACAATACAGTTCTCACACCAGCAGGTAGGTTTCGCGGCATCTGTAACCTTGCCCACCAATGGCTGGATCGATGTCCTAAGGATATCCTCAACATTCTCTGACCCACCTTCAAACTCTCGTTTGGACGTTTTGAACGATGGAACCGACGAGTGGGCCTTCCCGATGTTCGATAACGATGATTACGCCTATGGAAACCTAGGATGGCAGTCTTGGATGACTCTCGGAGATTCCGTCTCCAGAAGCACCTCCGTCTCCTTGGATGGCTCAAACTCTCAGAGTCTAACTGTGTTGATTCCAGAATCGGCAACCGTAAACTCCGGACTCGTTAGCATTGCTCCAGACACTGATGGTTTCGACGCACCTGTTACGGTATCTATTGCCGGCTCGTCAGTTTCAGGTGGGAGCGGGAACTCTCCGTTCACTAGTGCCCTTAGCCTGGCACAAATGTCCGGCATAAGTCTCCTTAGTGCGACTCATACACAATCATCCACCGGGAGGGATTGGGTCGAGGTTCCTTTGTCCGTGACTTCAAATTCTGCACAGACCGTATCTGTCTCTTCAATTGGTTTCGGATACCTGTTCTTCGAGAACGTCACCGACCTGGGGCCATCCATCGGAAACTATCTGGAAGGAATGGCCGATGTCGATTTCGAAGAGGAAACCGACATCCCCCTGAGCATCACTTCTGACTACGGGGCAATTTCAGTCGATGGTTCGGTAATTTACGACTTCTTGTTCGTAAATAGGGAATTCACCGTACCCAATACCTTCTATCCCGATGGAAACCTTGTGGAGATAATCACGAGTCATCATCACTTGACAGATAACTCCCAAATCACCGATATCACCCTCGTCGGGACATCTTCCGATGGAAACTCGATCGGTTTCAAGGTCCAGAATGGGGCAGACGGATTATGGGGCTCCGGTTCAGCACCGGCTCAGTTCTCTCAGACCTCTGGAGCCTCATTGGCACCGCTGGATGCCAGTGCTAGCTATGTCACCGAGTCCACTCACACCGATGGGTACGTTGACATCGAAGTTCACTGGCAATTCAGTATCGACTGGAACTGGGACGACGTGGACAACATCTTGTGGGTGGCTCGTGCAAATGATGTCAACGGCGACACAATCTGGCCATCTACCTCTCAGAGCGGCCAATCGGGTGAGAACGCGGTCGAGAACGACTTGCAGATCGACTCCTTTGAGATCAGGGATGAGTTTGACAGGGTGATATCGAATACATACGATTCGCTGTTTTACCCATTCCCCATTCAAGAGGGGGGTATCGTCAATATTTCTGGAACGGTTCGCTTCCAGGATGAAGCAGGAAAGAGACCATCCGCCAGTGATTTCTCAGTAGCACTAAATCTCTCAGGAGCGATTTACCCCCTCCAGACTGATGAAGGGGGAACATTCTACGGTTTGATCACACCACCTAGTGGATCAAGCTCAATGTCCTTCTCACCTCTGATGCTTAGAGTCGGGCCATCAAGCTCTACAAATGGGGCAGAAGATACTACCGGAGTCCCACCAATCGTCAATATTGTGATGGACACAAATCCCCCAGTAGCAGGCTCAATGCAAGTTCAGACCCCAATTGGCCTACAGTTTGTAGATGGCATGGTCGTACCTCCGACCACCTTCTCCCCATACATCACAATTAGTGAGGGAGAAGCCAGAGGGGAAACTCTGACTCTTTGGTACTGGAGGGAAGGAATCGATGATCAGAATGGGGATGGGGTGGCCGACGAAGGCGAGTACCAGTATCAGAACAGCGATCTGAGCGTAGGACTAACCGGGGAGCAACAAGTCCAATTCATGGGCATCGATGTCTCTGCCTTAGACAATGAAATGATACACCTGTACGTTGAGGGAACTGACTGGGCCGGCCTGAGTTACCAAGATGGCGGGACAGGCGGTGGGCCCGGTGCAGAGAACTCCTGGGCTTCCGTAGTTGTGGCTGAGGATGTGATGGTGGAATTTGCAGGTGCAGGACTCGGAACCGGTTCCGGCTCGGGGTCCACATTCTCTTTGGACAGACTCACGCAGGACAGCATCGACTACTTCCTAATCCCAGGAAAGGAACACACGTTCAAGGTCCGCTTGGATGAGCCAAACGGTTTCCGAACCATCGACAATATCACCGTATTCCTATGCGGATATTCCAGTGATTTCGGTGTTTTCTCATATGAGCCATTTACCTCTACCCTATCCAGCCCAAGCAATAGCATGCTTCAGACGATTAGTGCAAGCACTGAGTACATCACTGCTTCCGTAACCGAGTTGAGTGTTAAGTTCAAGATGTCATGGGACATGCCTTTCGAGGAGCAAGATTTCGACTGTAAGCCAAGAGTCCTCGTAGAGGATGGCCTAGATCAGATAGAATCTGAGGTCCTCAGCTCACTTTCATGGCGTTTGGATAACAGGATTATTGCGATTCCAATCTATGCCGAGGATCTGACAGCACCAATCATCCCAGTCCTCGGAACATCTCTTTACCTGGGCCAGGGAGATGCGTTCTCAGTAAGCGGATCGGTGTATCACGAAGGAACTGGGGCCCTGATTTCCGAAGTTACCCCTGACTTGACGGTCATGCTATCCATGGTATATGGGAGCGGAAATTACGAGGCGCTTGGAGCAGTCGACTCGTCCGGAAACTTCACCGTCGAGATGGTACTCCCCAACTTCCAGCCAGTTGATCCAATTACGATGCTAACTACTACTCTGATTGGTACTCCCGGATCATCACACTCTGTGGCAAGTACTGATGCTTCAGCAACTGTCGATACAAAGTCTCCAACCGCTTTGTTCAACGTGGAGAAATATCCGGACTCTTCCCTCACCGTCATCGAGACAGATTCCATGGACTCGGTCATGGTCACGATAACAATCAACGAAGAGATAGGTATGAACTACGGGCCCCTGCAAGTGTCCTGGGCATTCCAGAGAAACGGCCAAATAATCCCCGGAACTGAAGAAAATGGCGAGATTCCTTGGTTCTCCAGCACAGAGGGGGCGGCTGTCTACCAAGGTGAGATTGACTTCTCCCCATCCCTTGTGTTCAACATCGAGGATGGCGACAAGATCTCATTCTGGATCACATCAACAGACAAGGCCGGGAATGAGGTCGCCGGTCTGGGCGGACCAGACAACCCCAGAACGCCGACTATCAGGATAGTGGAGTTTGATGGGCAATATACCCGTGCCCAGATTACCCCAACAAAGAATCCACTTGTGGGGGACAAGATCACCATAGTGACCTACTGGGAGAACCCAGGTAAGAGCGAGGGAACCATTACCGTGGGCCTATACGAGCAGAAGATAGATGGCACATTCCAACCATCTATTTCCACATTGATGAATGGCCCAATTGAGTTGTACCTGCCTCCCGGAAGCACTAGTGTGAAGGCGGAATTCGAGTACAGTCCCGGACAGTCTGGACAACCTCTTCTTGTGCTCGTAGTGGATGGCGACTACGGCAATGACAACTACATGAACGTGGAGATTAGCGATATAGAGGTCAGCAAATTGTCCGATGGGTCCGGGCCTAACAGTGGAATGTTCTGGATCGCCGGCTCTCTAGTGTTACTGATATCCCTGATGGGATCCGCGTTCTACATTATTCGGAAACCAGGTTCTGGTAGTTACTACGACGAAGAAAACGACGAGGACTGGGATGACGACAACGACGAGGAATACGAGTAGAATATGGCTTTCTAGCGAGGCTGATAAAAGTCCACATGACTGAAAAGTTCTACTGTCTTATTTATAGGCCAAAGTAAGCTCTAACGGTTTGAGGGAGAGATCCTTCAGATGGGATGCGACAATGACAGAGGTAACCAAGTTAGATGATGTGAAGCAGGAGCTGGAAGAGCTCCGAGCACTAGTTAACACACTCCTGACGATAATTATGGAGGAGGCCGATGGAGTTCAGTCTGGCTCAGCACAACCGATTTCCACCCTGCCCAGAGTAGGCTACTCGATGTAACCACTATTCCCCCATAGTTCAAGAGAAATACCTGTCTCGGGCACACATGGGTTTGGCCTCCATGACGACCGAGCAATGGCTCCTTTCGGCCGCAGCAGTGGCCACTGCTGCATTCCTCGCCGTGGCCATATTTCAACCAGGAGTGTTTGATCCGGAACCAGATTGGGAGGTTTCCGATGGCTGCCTAGGGGGCCTAGAACATCAGGATCTAGCTATTTCTTTCCATTATCATCCAAAACTGAAAGTTATCGTAGACGGTCAGCAGATTACAATTGAGCCCAATACTGGGATCGATCAGGCTGGCTGCCGAGAGGGGATGAGATGGATCCATGTGCACGATGGTTCGGAGACTGGCTTCACAACGTTGCACATCGAGACACCGGACAAGATGAACGTCCCACTCGGTGCTTTCTTCGAGATTTGGGAGAGAGATGGCGGTCCAGCTCTAGATGAAAACCGGAAGTTCGACATCGATAGAAGTGGAGTTTCAGATTGGGAGGAGTACGACATAAGCATGAACGTAAACGGCGAGTCAAATGAGAAATTCGAGAGGTACATCATGTTAGACAAAGATGACATCGAGTTGATATTGACTTCGAAGTAGCCCTCACTAGCCTTTGATCACAATTAGCGGCCTTAGACGCGCAACCGGCCTAGCGAGGCCAGCTTTCTCAGTGAGCCTCATCACCTCATCCACGTCTTTGTATGCATCGGGTGCTTCTTCTGAGAGGTACTTCTCATGGGTTTCGTATATTGCAACCCCTTTCTCAGCTAGTTCTCTTTTCACAGTAGCTCCGTCAATCTTCTTTCTTGCCTCGGTTCTTGACATTGCCCGTCCAGCACCATGGCAAGATGAGCTGAAAGCCCGATTGTTGCCACTAGGTGGCCCTGCCATGACGTATGATGCGGTCCCCATGTCTCCGGGGACCAGTACCGGTTGCCCGATTCCGGCGAAATTTCCAGAAAGCTCCTTGTTATCTCCTCCAAATGCTCTGGTTGCACCTTTCCTGTGTACGCAGCACTTGCAGGACGATCCGTGAACTTCGTGTTCCTCAACACGTGCAATGTTGTGGCATACGTCGTACACGACCCCAACATCTACTTCAGTCCCCATATGGGCTTGGAGCGCACTTCTCAGATGATGAGTCACGCTGCTCCTATTCGCGAAGGCATAATTCCCCGCTGCCTTCATCGCTTCGAAGTATGACTCGCCTTCCTTGGAGAAGAAAGGCGCGGAGGCCAGTTGCGGGTCAGCAATCGAAATCCCCCACTCCTCGGACCTCCATCTTCCGTCTGACTTGCGGAATCTGCCCTCTAGGCTCTTGACGTGCTCTGAGCACACTTGGTAACCCAATCCCCTGGAACCGGTGTGAATCATTGCAGTCAGCCTTCCTTCCTCCAATCCAAAGCTTCTCGCAGCTCTCTCATCCAATATCCTGTCAACGACTTGGATCTCAAGAAAGTGATTCCCCCTACCTATTGATCCGAGGGCTGACAAACCCCTTCTCATTGCTACCTCAGAAATACTTCCTGGATCTCCTTCCAATCTACCATTCATCTCAATGTTGGAAAGGTCTTTGTCATGACCCAGACCAATATCGGAAGCAGCCTTTGCACCCTCTGCGAGGATATCGTTGAGCTCGTTAGAACTAAGATTGTATCCACTCTTGCCAGACTCTCCAGCTGGTATTCTCGCCTTCAGACGGTTTCCAAATTCTTTATTGCCGCTTCCTGATTTTTTCCTAGTCAAGTGCCTCAAGTCTTCAATTCCTAGATCTATTGAGCATAGCCTGACTCCACAATTGATATCGAATCCAACCCCACCGGGAGAGATGACACCACCATTTTCTATGTCTGTAGCAACTACTCCGCCTATCGGAAAACCATAGCCTTGATGGAAGTCCGCCATCCCCCATGCTTCCCCAACTATCCCTGGTAGTGATGCTGTGTTGGTAAGTTGCTCGAGTGATCTATCATCGCTCTTGCCAGCATGAGCGCTATCTGAAACAATTACCGCATCGACAAGCATCTCCCCTCGCTTCTTTATCCTCATTAGGGAATCTCCATCCCCTTCCAGAAACTGACTCCAGTCTTCCATCAACCCTTCTGGCAAACGTTCTCCTTTCAACACACCGGGGCAATTTCGCGCATTGACTTCAAGACCCGTTGCACAATGGAGTGACCGAGGGGGGCATAGTTATCTTTGGAGAGGTGAATATTCCATTCTGGTCTGAGTCAGGCCACGTTTGCAAGAAATGTTCGGTGACCGGAGCAAGATTCTGGACGAGGGACGAAAGAAGAGAGACCTGTGGCGACAGTACCGAGGACCCATACACATTCATAGGAAACCCGATAATCTCTGGTTACTCGATGAGGGGTAAGGAACTGAAGGATGCAATGCGAGAGAAGTTCCAAGATTTCTTCGAACAGAGAGGTCACACCAGAATCACCCCATACCCGGTAGTAGCGAGGTGGAGGGACGATATCCACCTAACAATAGCAAGTATTGCCGACTTCCAGCCTCATGTGACCAGCGGACTTGTCCCCCCTCCATCTAACCCCCTGGTAATTAGCCAGCCTTGCATTAGGCTTACCGATGTGGCCGCCGTGGGAAGATCGGGGAGGCACCTATCTACTTTCGAGATGATGGCCCACCATGCTTTCAACAAGCCCAAGGATGATGATGTGGTCTATTGGATCGACCAATGCGTCAGGTATTGTGACGATATGCTCATAGGGACATTTGGGATTAGTCCGATGGAGCTGACTTATGTTGAGAATCCTTGGTCCGGCGGGGGGAATGCAGGACCCGCGTTGGAAGTGATAGTTGGGGGGTTGGAACTGGCCACACTAGTTTTCATGAACCTCGAGGAACACGAAGAAGGTGACACCGAGATCAAGGGACTCAGATATCAGGAGATGGACTTACAGATTATTGATACCGGTTATGGTCTAGAGAGATTCTGTTGGGCTGCTGCCGGCACTCCGACAATCTATGATGCAATATATCCGGAGTCTGTTGATTGGCTAAAAGATCTGGTTGGATTCGAGGGAGTGGTGTCTGGCCTCGAACTCTCGGTGGACACCGACTTGCTTCTCGGAGAACTATCACGATTAGCAGGGATTCTCAACATCGATGTAGGGACTGACGTAGAGTCTCTATTCCTGAAGTTGTCCGAGAGGCTTCAAGAATCAGGTCTGGAAGTTTCAATCGCGGAGCTCAAGCGCCTCACTGAACCACTATCAAGCATCTATGCCATCCCAGATCATATGCATGCAATATGTAACATGTTGGGGGACGGATTAGTCCCAAGCAACTCCAAGGCCGGCTATTTGGTCCGCATGCTAGCAAGAAGAGTCTGCCGAATGAAGGACGAATTGGGACTAGAAGTCTCACTTTCCGAACTTGGTTCTCACCATATGGAATTACATCTCGATTTCACCAATTTCACTCAATCTCATGAAGGTGTCATGCATATCTTGGGTCTCGAGGAAATGAGATACTACGAAATGCTTCGAAAGGGCGAATCAGCTGTCAAGACCGCTCTAAGGGATTTGCCAAAAGACTCCCCCGAAATTCCCGATGAGACTCTCTTCCGTCTCTCCGAGGAACGCGGTTTGAACCCAGAAATGGTAATCTCAATAGCCAATCTATCTGGCTGGACAGACTTAGGAATCAGAGTCGGTTTCGCTGCAGATATGGCCTCAAGAAACGCAGAAAGAACCAAAGCCGCAGCCAAAGAAAGAAAACGTACCAGTATTTTCTCCTCCGAAGCCTTCCCAGAAACATCCACGGACTATTATTCAGATACCAGTCGCACCTCTTTCGAAGCAACGGTTCTCGGTTGTGATAGACTTTCTGAATCACAATTAATTTCACTGAAGTTGTCTAACGAGGTCAGTAATACACCAACTCACTACGTGGTCCTTGATCGGACACTATTCTACCCCGAGGGTGGAGGCCAATTAGGAGATCAAGGTTCTCTGGGTGATGCAATCGTCGTTGACACTAGGGTAGAAAACGGGATTATCTACCATCTCACAGAAGGTTCGCTACCTATGGGTGAAATTTCTGGCGTCGTCAGTTGGGAAAGACGAAGGCAACTGATGGATCATCACACAGCTGTACATGTTGTTGGAGGGAGTGCCAGAGCACTCCTAGGGCCACATATTTGGCAGGCAGGATCAAACAAAGGTGCTCACTACGCTAGGATTGACCTCACGCACCACTCCAGACTCTCCAGGGATGATCTGAACCGCATCGAGGATCACTCAAATGAGGTTATTGCAGCAAATACTGCAGTAGAAAAACTCGTAATGACACGAGCTGAAGCGGACGAAGCATACGGTTTCGAGTTGTATCAGGGTGGCCCTCCAATAAATAGTGAGATCCGGGTAATTAGAATCGGTGATCACGACGTCCAAGCCTGTGGGGGCACGCATCACGACAACGTGGGCAATATTGGCGAGTTGCGCATCATTCGCTCCAGTCAAGTCCAAGACGGGGTGGAGCGTCTGCAAATCGTGGCAGGCGAGACGGCACGAGAGCACGCAAGAATGCAGGAGCGACTATTGAAAGAATCGAGCGAGGTCCTTGGAGTTTCTTCCGAAGACCTCCCAGCCGCTGTTTCGCGTTTCTTCGATGAGTGGAAAACACAACAGAAGAAGATTGACTCACTAGAGGCAGAAATCGTCAGACTAAGGACCAGCGGAGGTGGTGATGGAGCAGTTGAGAGAGATGGAATTCGTTATGCGGTTTTGGAGGTCGAGGGAGACATGAATGCCATGATGGCTATGCTCGGCGAACTAACTAGAGACCCTTCCAAACCAACTCTTGCAGTCCTCGGCACACGGGATGACGGTGGAAAGATCATCGTAGCCAGCACAGAAGGAACGCATGCAGCAGAGATCCACAATGCGGCCGAGATACTCAATTCAATTTCTGTCCATATCGATGGTGGGGGAGGGGGGAGCCCAACTATGGCCCAGGGCGGGGGTTCCAAATCTGATGGAATCCCTGATGCTCTCGAATCTGCCCGTCAATTGCTAGGGTTGTGAGGAAGTGAGAGATTCAGTCGACGTCTCCAAGCGCGCTTCCTCAATCGAGTACGCGATTAGAGACGTTGTCGTCCCGGCAATGGAACTAGAGAAACAGGGCCATGAAATAATTCGCTTGAATATAGGCGACCCCCTAGCATACAAGGGACTCCAAACTCCAGAACACATGATTTCTGCTTACAAGAATGCACTCGACTCTCAAGAAAACGGGTATGGCCCTTCCTATGGGATTCCTTCCCTACGCCAGGCAATAGCAACCACCGAGTCACGAAAGGGATGGGAATGCACCGAGGAAGATGTTTACGTTACCCATGGGGTGACCGAGGCCCTGCAGATTATTTTCGCAGCATTCCTAGAGCCAGGAGACACGGTCCTTGCACCGGGACCTCATTACCCCCCATACATGGCATTCCCGCAGATGTACGGCGCGAAGACAATCGAGTATAAGCTAGACTCGGATGACTGCTGGCATATAGACTTCGACGATATTCGCTCAAAGATGGATGAAACGGTCAAACTCTTGGTTCTAATAAACCCGAACAATCCGACGGGGAACGTCCCCCTTTCTTCTGAAATAGATTCGTTAATTGAAATCGCTAGCAGTTTTCCGAATTGCACAATTATCTCTGACGAGATTTACGACGGACTAGACTTCTCAGGAAATTTCGTATCACTCGCATCGAGATCCAACGATGTTCCGGTAATCACACTAAATGGGGTCTCGAAGGTCTATTTCGCCCCTGGATGGAGGATAGGGTACATGGCATGGCACGATCCCAAGGGTGTGCTGACTAGAGTCAGAGATGGGGTCGAGAGGCTGCTCCGAAGTCGTCTTTGCGCCTCAACTCCCGCTCAGCACGGTTTTCTCGCAGGTCTTATCGGGAATCAAGGTTGGTTGTCCGGACATCGAGAACTGATTAGAAAAAGACTTGATTACTCATTGAGCCGCATCGATTCGATTGATGGCATAGAATGCCAACCTCCCGGGGGTGCATTCTACCTGTTCGTGCGAATTACTGACCCATCTCTGTCGTTGGATGACAAGAAGTTCGTCTTGGACCTCCTTCACAAGAAGCATGTTTTACTCGTCCACGGCTCTGGTTTCTCTTCCGAAATGGGCAAAGGACACTTCAGAATGGTATGCTTGCCGGAAGTGGAATTGCTATCCGAGGCATTTGACAGGATCGAGGCTTTTCTGAAGGGTGAATGACAAATATTTACTCTGCTGGTCGCCAAATCTTCAAAATACCAGCAGTCAATCGCCGTGAATCATTATAGCCGAACCCAAGTTGCATGAAACGCCCTCTACGAGGGTGGGGTGTTTGAATGGCTTTGACTCACAATCAATATGCCGTCGCCGCCATAACCGCAACACTGTGTTTGGCCGGACTATACACGGTGGTAGGGGCTGGACTTTCTAGCACAGACCGAGGAGGTTTCGAATCAGCTGTAGAGGATTTAGAACTGAATCCGGGCAACCAGAGGGAGTGCCCCCCGGATATCCCCACAATAGGCTGTGACTGGGATGGGGATGGAATTGCAGATCGTATGGAAAGCACCCTATACGGGACAAATTGGCAGGAAGCAGACACCGATGGCGACGGCCTAGACGATGGGTGGGAAATCGAGAATGGCCTAGACCCCCTGGATACGGGACAACCTTGTATCACAATCGGCGAGGGCCTCTCGGAGGTCGAATGCGAGGACATCCCAGTAGCCTCGGTGGATACGGAGAGGGAAACCGGGGAGCAGAATGAGACATTCCCCAATCCTGACAACGGACCACTAGGTGACCCCGACAGGGATGGGCTGACAAATCTAGATGAGGCAGAGTTGGGCACAAATCCCCGCCTAAAGGATACTGATGGAGACGGCCTGAACGATCGCTGGGAGTCTAAACATACGCACGAGATTACCACTCCATCTGGAATAGTTACGCTTCTAGACCCACTTGATGGGAACTGGAATTGCCCACTCCTAACCCCATCAATGCAGGCCGAAATAAAACTAGACATTGGCGACGATTTGTGGGAGGAGATGGGATCTCAGTTTGGCCACTCTTGTGATGCCATTTTGGATTTGGAGCTACCAGAGCCGGACACGCTGAGAAACTTCGTGGAGGAGAAATATGACACAAACCCTAGAGATTCCGATAGCGATGGAGATTTGATTGATGATCTAGTGGAGATCTCGACTCATCTGGTGGATCTGGAATCTTTCTGTGGCCGTCCCACCTTTGGAACTCTTACCCTACCCGCTCCTCACCTCCGTGCCTTTGCATCCGAAATACAGTTCACAGCTCAGAGCCTCCCAAACGGGGGGATTCAGACCACGCTTCAGAAGAAGAACCCGTTGGATAATCCCAACTGGTTCAATGAGGATATGGATGGTGATGGCAGGCTTAACGGGCCTGGGGATTGGGATACCGATGGTGATGGGATGCCGGATGGTTTCGAGTTCTGCTATTCTTTCAATTCCGATTACAACTGGTTCCTAAATCCAGCAAACTCTACGGACGCTTATGGGGATGCTGACGGCGACGGGCTGAATAACGTAGAGGAGTTTTCAGTTTCTTACGACTGGGGTCCTTCGAACTTCACTGACCCACTAGACCCAGATACCGATCAAGATGGCATGCCTGATGGTTGGGAGTTCCAAAGCGGAATCCATCCGAACGATGGTAGCAATGCCGATGAAGATCCCGATTTCGATGGATATGACGCTGACAACGATGGCTCAGTAACATACAAGGATATGGTCGGCGCAACTACAATTGAGAGGATTGATGTCGTTCTCGGGGAATATGTTCAGGCAAATCGGACAGTTCTCTGGGTTCGAACAGTTGTGGATAGCAACTACATCAATATCCCCGTGAAGACGGATACCTCCGGTTGGGTCTACCACATCAATGTCGAGGTTGATGAAGAGGTAAAAAGTCGACTCCAGTCACTGGTTACTGTGGTCGAGCAGCACGAGAGGTTCACAAATCTGGATGAGTATAATGCAAGGGATCGGGACGGCGATGGTGTTGTCGATGGGAGGTCGACTGATCCATTAGTCCCAGACACCGATGCAGACGGACTCATTGATGGAATAGAGGTGATAGGATGGAAGATTCGCATTGTTGACTTTGGAGTGAGAGAAGTCATTGTCAGGTCAGATCCAGGTGTCTTTGATACCGATAGGGACGGACTGTCTGACGCTGTTGAGTTCTACGAGACATTCACAAACGCCACAGACAAAGATACTGATAACGATGGCCTGGAAGACTACAGGGAGGCCGTCGACGGGCACCCTTGGTACGACAATGGAACTTTGGTCTACTACTTCACCAACGCCTCTGCGTTTGATACTGACAACGACGGCCTCGAGGACGGAGAAGAGGTCGTCGATGGCCTCGATTTGTACATCACCCATGGCAATAATGCTGATACCGACGGAGACGGCCTGAATGACGGCAGTGAAGTCCTATTTGTTCCTCGGCCATGGCAGAGCGCCACAAACCCGCTTCTCAATGACACGGATGATGATGGGCAACCCGATGGTTGGGAGATGCAGGTATTCTCGGTCCAAGAAAATACTAACAGCCACAGCCTTTGGGTCTCTGCCACCAATTGGCTCCCTCCCGGTTGCGAATCAATGATGGAATGCGGAAAGGGACCTGGTGGGTGGATTTGGATAAACTACGTCTCAGGCTTCGACTCTTCTGGAGATAGGAACGATGACGGGGTTTTAGATCCGCAATACTTCTTGCATGAGATGAACCTGTCCGGGTTCTCAATCCCTGATGAGGGCAGATGGGCACTAGATCCCTCATTCGGTTCTCCAGTAGATTCAATATTCGACATAGACAATGACACTCTGCAGAACTCTCTGGAGGCTCCAGATAGGTGGGACACCAATCCCGTAGACGATGACTCCGACGGGGACAGGCTACCTGATGGTTGGGAGGTCAGATATTCTGAAGAGGCTATCGAACTAGGTCTTGTCGATAACAATACGCTGAACGCACTCGGTTCTAGGGGGCCAATGGACCCGAGGATGCCCGACTCAGATCTTGACGGGATTAATGATGGCAGTGAGGATATGGATAATGACGGACTCAACAGGACCAATCTGATGTATCGATACTGTCCTGGGTGGGATGACCCCCAAGATTTCGAGTGCCACATAGACCCCTCTTCCAGTGCCGGCTCCCTTTTCTATGATGATCTAGAGAATTACACAAACTTCGAAGAGTACCAGAATGGGACTAACCCCATCAAAAACGACACTGATGGAGATAAGTGGAACGATGGTTCGGAGGTTTTCCACCAAGACCAGGATGACGATGGCATGTGGGCTGGATGGGAGTACTATTTTGGATACGACCCGTTCGATTCGTCCGATTCACTGATTGACTCTGATGGCGATGGCTTTGTGAATAAGTGCGAGAGCAGGTGGAACACCAACCCCATGGACCCCACTAGCTTCCCTGGGCAAGGTGAGCTCTGCAATAACTACGATTAATCGACGTCGAACCTCTGGAACACTTCATTTGTCGTCATACTGACGCGGATGAAAGTAGTGCATTTGGGGAGATCTTTGATCCTTCTAGCCCCAACGTATGAGCAAGCAGATCTAAGGCCCCCCAGAATTGACTGGATGGTGACTTCAAGAGGCCCCCGGTAAGGGACCCTAACTTCCTTTCCTTCTGGAGCCCTGTGGTCAGCAATTCCCCCATAGTGCGTCTCCATCGCCTTTGCCGATGACATCCCATAGAATGTCTTGTATTGCTTGCCTCCTTCACCATCAATTTTCTCCCCCCCAGATTCGTCGTGGCCTGCTAGCATTCCCCCAAGCATCACAAAGTCAGCCCCAGCGGCGAATGCCTTGGATATGTCCCCAGGGGAAGAGCATCCCCCATCCGACATCACATGCCCATTGAGGCCGTGCGCAGCATCGGCGCACTCGGAGATTGCCGATAGCTGTGGGTATCCAACGCCAGCAACCTTTCTAGTCGTGCATACCGAACCGGGTCCGATACCGACCTTCACTATGTCAGCTCCAGCTAGAATCAGGGCTTCAGTCATCTCCCTCGTCGCAACATTGCCAGCAATGATGATTTTGTCAACGAACTCTTTCCGGACCTTCATGACGAACTTGAGGAAGACTTCTCGATACCCATTTGCAACGTCAATACAAATTATCTTCAGCCTCTTGTCGGTCGCCATCTTTCTCTTTAGCAGGTCAAAACTATTGTCCGTTGAACCGCAGGTCACCGCTATGCAGCCTGGATCGACTCCAACCCCCCATGCCTCCGAGAATTCTCTAGTGGAGTAGAATTTCTGTGTGCAAGTTATCATCTTGTGGTCTTGAAGCACATTGGCAATCGAAAATAGTCCTGTAGTGTCCATGTTCGCAGCAACTATGGGGATTCCGGTCCATGTCTCCTTTGTATGTCTGAACTTGAACTCCCTTACTAGTTCCACATCTGATCTTGAGACCAGTGTGCTCCTCTTTGGCCGAATAAGGACATCATCGAAAGTAAGTTTCAGATCACGCTCTATTCGCATATGACCTTACTACTCCAATGAAGGGGGACTTATGACTGTAATCGTCATTTCTACAATTTGGTGCTCGTGCCGGGATTTGAACCCGGGTCGACGGATCGAGAGTCCGACATGATGGACCGAACTACACCACACGAGCGGCGCCCTAGGGACAGCCCGTCTCTATTTCAAAACGTTGCACTTCAGAATACTTCGAAGAAATTCACTTTCACTTTCACCCTCGGCTCTATTGGCTCGGTTAATATGCTAATGGCCAGACATAGAGTCATGATTAGAAGACAAAAGCGATACATTGGAATTAGATACAGAAAGAGGCCGAATCCTCACCAAGTTGTCCCTCTTTCAAGTCTGAAGATGACAGATAAAGCACCAAGACGCAGTAATGATGACTCTATCGTCACTCACTCAGGAATGCTAGATAACGACCAATCATGGTTGCCAATGAGAGCGGTTCCAACTATAGTTGAAGTAAGTCCTAGGGGTTGGGCCGGCCTACATCGTAGGATGAGGTCATCCATGCCAATCAAAGTGGAGGTGTCCTGATGTCTCGGACAAGGCGACTTAGGGGGGAGATTCTGATCTTTCTAGGGGAGAAAGGGACGGCAAACACAGTCGAGATATTCGATCACTTGAATGACAGATTTAGATGGGGGGCAACCATGAACCAGGTGGGCAACATCATGGCAAAGGACTCCAGATTCTCAAAAGTAGGGCATGTTCGAGGTCCATTCCGAGGAAGTGTCTATACGGTATGTGTTTGGGGACTTTCTCAGCAAGAGACTCCGCTTGTTTCATCTTTGTAGGGAAGGGATGAAGGCATCCATGCTTCTTCAGTGAAACGTGAAAGCATCTGCATCAGTCCGCACATGGTCTTCCCTATTTCGAGCTGGAAATTCTGTGACTGGGATATTTGGCGTATTGCTGGGATCAATATTGGCATCTAGAGGCCTCCCCAGCGGTGAATACGCTCTTATCACAGCACTTCACTCATTTTCAGTAATGACATTCATGTTCTCATGGAACGCCCTTAATGACTACATGGATGTCGACATTGATCGAATTAACAGGCCAGATAGGCCCCTGCCATCCGGAGCGATACCATTGGGCTCCGCAAAAAGAGGAATTCAAGTCACTGGACTGCTGTCAATATTATCTTTGGTGGTTGCTGGATATGTTTCTTCCATCGGAGAGATGGGGGTGGAAAATTGGATTCCAGCATTGGCTATCTGGATCTTAGCCCTTTTTCTATTATTCAACTATGAATCAAGTTCTAGATTCAGCTACAAGATAAAGGAGAAAGGACTGCCAGGAAACTTCGCAATTAGCCTATCCGTAGGTTTGGTTATAATCCTAGGTGCTGCGAGTGTGTCTAAGCCATTTGACGATAGAGCATGGATAGTTTTTCTGATAGGATTCTTGTACAATCTTTCTAGGGAGATCGTGAAAGACATAGAAGATATTGATGGCGATGAGGGGAGGAACACACTTGCAATGAGGATTGGTGTTGACGGGGCACGTACAGTAGCCGCAGGGTTGCTTGTCCTGGCTCTAGCCACAATTCTTGCTCCTTTCTCGCCAATTCTCCATATTTTCACAGATTGGCATGTAATTTTTGTTATTCCTGCCCTAGTTTCCTTGATGATGGTAAAGCCTAGATTATTCGCATCAGAGGATCGTGCTGCTCAGAGCCTCATCAAGATATCAATGCAACTTTGTCTGTTTGCATTCTTGGTAATCTCACTAATTCCGAGTTAACTTAGGTCCCAGTAAGCCTGCCAAGCCGCTTCGTTACATAGGAGGGTAAGTACCGACATTTGCGCCCACATTCTGTTTTCCGCCTGATTGAAAACAACACTGTTCCGCGAATCAATAACCCCATCAGTCACCTCTTCTCCCCTATGCGCGGGAAGGCAATGCATGAAGAGATAGTCTTCGTCAGCGTTAGAAACTAGATTCTCATTGATCTGAAAACCATTGAAGGAACTTATTTTCCCGCCCATATTTTCTTCTCCCATAGATACGAAAACATCGGCATATATTACTCCAGCATCGGTAACCGCCTCTTCGGGACTATTGCACCCGAAGATCTTGGAACCGGACCCCTCTGCAATTTTCAGAGCTCTTGCGATGACCTCATCATCCGGTTCAAAACCCTCTGGCGTAGCGTACTTGATATCTAATCCAAGTATTGAGCAACCTAGGACTAGATCGTGCAGGACATTGTTCCCATCTCCAACCCATGCTACATGGCCATTCACTCTATCCATGTTCTCCACTATCGTCATCATATCCGCAGCAGATTGACACGGGTGGTGAAGATCAGAAAGGGCATTGATTACTGGGATTGTTGCATGCTTCGCCAACTCCATTACATCATCATGCCCAAAGCATCGATAGGTTATGCAGTCCATATATCTGGAAAGAACAGCAGCGGTATCCGCAATCGTCTCACTCTTGCCTAGTTGCATGTCTCCCGCAAGTAGTGTGATTGGTTGCCCACCAAGCCTATTCACTCCTACCTCAAAAGACACTCTGGTTCTAGTTGATGGTTTTTCATAAATCGAACCAACTGACATTCCATCCAGGGGTTTGAAGTCGAACCGTGCTTCTTCGTCATTCTTTATCCTAATTGCCCAATCGATAATTTCAGACAACCTTCCAGAAAGATCGTCAATTGCCAGGAGGTCCAATTTCATTTCATTGTCTTTCATGCTCAATATCCCCTGCAAATCCATCCTTGGCGTCGGACATTCCCCCGAAGATATTTTGGGCGAAACTTAGCACGTCCGCTTGCCCCTCCTCCATCTCGCTTGATAGCGGAATCAGACCCGGTTGAATTGCAGCATGTTGCATCATCCTGAGTTGCCCAATTGCAAACTCTGCCCGCTGCCCACCACCATCAAAGTTGCTTTGCATCGAAGACTCTTCGAACAAAGCAGCTTCCAACACATCTAAGTTATCCCCCCATTCTAGGATTCTTTCCAGATTATCCGGTTCCAATAAGTCTGATTTCGACAAGAAATTTGCAGTCGGTAGACCTAGTCTGAAGTGAACAATGGAGGATAGGAGCATCTGCGAAACGAAACCACTTGGGGTGCTGGATAACAATGGATCAAATAGGAAAATTAGGCACGCTCTACCTTGTCCAAGAACATGGACCAGGTGACTGGAAGCCTCTCTAAATGCAAAAAGCTCCACTTGCCCCGGAGTATCTACGATCATGATATCGCCAGCAAGACCTTCAATTTCTTCGAAAACCTCCTCTGCTTGGGAAGCAACTAGGTCGGCTGCAAGAATCTGAGCACCATTTGGCCCTAGATCATATTCGTCCATAACTTCAGAAAGTGAGATTAGATCTCTTACATCGAACTCCGGGTCATAATGCACCCTTTCCGCACCAGGATCAAGATTGACAGCTAACACATCTATGTCCAAGAATCGCGCCCATCTCTGAAAGGAAGTAACTAGCGAGCTTTTTCCCGCACCAGCGGTTCCAACCACGAACAATACGGGAGGGGTGGTCCCATCATTGGAGCTCATACGGTCGCCGAGGACGTTTCCGACTTCAACGTTCTCAGGCAAACAATTACTTTTCCTATCAGGTAACCGTTAAACGAACCCGTCACCCGTGAGTATGTACCCAGAGGGCCATTTCATGGTTGAAGACTCCAATTCGAATGATGAAGAGGAAGGGGAAGAAAAACAGGAAAATAACCTCAGACCCCCTCCCTCACCTCCTGGTTTTGGGATG
>Ga0315329_10000197_pt1 | contig 23200 bp, 50 predicted proteins | sample M150032315metaG_FD_203459 | JGI IMG/M metagenome (GOLD analysis project Ga0315329, IMG submission 203459) | Ammonia-oxidizing marine archaeal communities from Monterey Bay, California, United States - M1 500m 32315 | ecosystem: Environmental > Aquatic > Marine > Coastal | place: USA: California...
GCCTGCTTGTCGCATCTTGAAAATGCGCACATCTCGCTCAGCAAGGAACTCACGAGTCAAGGTGGGGGAGTTTTTGGCCATAACACAATGGTAGGTCATGGTCGACATCCCCAGAGCCGCCTATAGGAGAAAGCATCAGGGAAGCCTAAATCCAATTTTTTCGTGTAAGGAAAAAGCCCAAACCAAATTTTTCGTGTAAGGAAAAAGCATGAACCCGATTTTTCCGTTCTTGGTGAAAGCCCGAACCCGATTTTTGCGTTCTTGGAAAAAGCCCAAACCCGATTTTTGCCTACAGGGGAAAGCCCAAACCAAATTTTTCAAAGCACGAGACGGCTTTTTGAAGCGGGGCTAAAAGCATGAACCCAAAAAACACGAGCAGGTGAAAGAGCAAACCCATTTTTTTCGAGCACTATGAGGCCAAATCGATCGGGGCTATTTACCCAACCGAAAAAAACCGAGCACATAGAGCAACTTTACAAATTTTTTCCTACCCCTCTGAAATCGAACATTTGTTCGATTGGCCGCAGCAGCCCACGGGTGACCCACGGGTAACCCTTGACACCACCCGGATACCTGTTATTCTGGATGTGGCGAACCGGTTACTTCTCGGAGCAACTGTGAAGGCCCCCGTCCCGGATCCCCTCCCAGGGCGGGGGCTTTCCCCTTCGCGCACAGGTAACGCGGAAACCGCAGCGCGAGAGTGCACCCCACTCGGCTCACACTGGGTGGGGTTCACTCTTTCTCACGAATGACTCATCCAGTCAATGACCTCGAAGGGGAACTTGACTCCACGCTTCATGGTCCGGGGCCAGTGCCGTTCATCACGAGCACCCCTGAAATGGGTCACCGTGTAGACGTAGTCCATCGCATTCGTGGGGTCGGGTGTGAGGGCAACGCCGAATTCAGGCCATCTAGACCAGACAGCCGATCCAAACGGCCGCAGTTCGCGGGTGCTCGCCGTGGCCCCCAATGGTGCATGGTGCTCCAACCACAGGGCACATCCGTAGATGACACGGAGAGTGTCAAGGTACTTCGCTACCTCAGTGGCGATGGCCTCGCTCGTCCTACCACCCGGATCGATGAACGCCTTGTACAACGGACCCAACAGGAGTAGGTCGGGCTCTACCTGCTGTATGACGTCCTCCAACGCTATTCGGTCGTTCGCGTCCAGCAGGTTGAACCCATCGGGCTTCATGAACAAGTGGGCATCTGATTTCTCACCAAACCCCATCGAACGGGCGGCATGGACGATCTTGCGTGAGGTGCGACGGATGATTTTCTCGGGATTCTCGAGGTCCACGCTCAACGTCCGTATGCGGTCCATCCGCTGGAAGGTGAACGGCGATACGCCGATCGCAGGGAGGAGGGCGCACTGCCTCAGCAGCATCGTCTTGCCTACCCCCTCCGCTGCCACCACGATCACACGTTCCTGACGCTCCAGTAGGCCGGGGATCAACCAGTCGTAGGAGTCGTCATCGTCCTCGGCTACGAACTCAGCCCAGTCCACCAATCGGCCGGCGTTTGCGGCCACGGGTGACTCACGGGCTCCCAACAGGAGGGTTGCCCGATTCATGATGAACGCGGGTGACTTGTCTTCATCTAGTAGAGAGCGCAGTTTGGAGAGCGTCTCTTCCACGGGTGACAAAGGCTCGTCTTCTTCACCCTCATCGAACTCAAGTAGCGGGGCATCTGGTTCGCCGGCGTCTTCGAAGGGAACCAAGTCTTCCGTTGAGCCGCCCATCTGGACATGCTCTGTAATGTCCTTCGCTGACGGGCACACCCAGAGAGCAACGTCGCACCCCGCCTCCTTGAGTCGCGCGGCTACGTCCTTGGCATGGGGTCGTCCGGCTACGTCATTGTCGATGATGATGTCAACCGTCGCTCCGGCAAGGGCTTCCGTGTGGATGTCAAGCCACTTCCCTGCCCCTCCCGGCATGGTGGTTGCGCAGCCACCCATACGGGTGATCGTGTCGCAGTCCTTCTCTCCCTCCACCACCCAAATGGGTTGACTTCCCTCCTTAGCCTTGATAACCTCAGGTAGGTTGTATAAGACCTTAGGGGTCTCGCCTAATTGGTACAGCCACCCCCCTACACCATCCGGTTTTCTCTGCCTAAATGTCTTACGACCACCCGGCTCCTCGTACCGAACCTTCTGAAATAGCAGGGTACCGTTGGCGTCTTGATAGTCGTAGGACGCTATGAACTTGAGCGCCTTACGTTCAACCTTCGGATACTTTGTCTCACGGGTAGACAGCGTCGTGTCTTTGGGTCGTAGGTCAGCAGTTGTGATGTCAATAGATCGACAAATGTCGTCTACTCCACACCCCCCGTTCCTGTGGCAGAACAGCAGCACCTGCCCGTCGCCCTTCTCGTGGATCGACAACGATGGGTTGCGATCGTCCTGACGACACGGGCACCTAGCCTCCCATCCATTCGCCGATTGCACCACGCCGTCAAGACGTGCGAGCAAATCATCCGTGTGTTGGTACACCCTTATCCACCGCCTTAGGGCGGCCCACGGGTCGACTGGATGGCACCTTCTGTCCCAGGCGGGTACGGGTGGGAACGATGCCCTCCCTGATCGCGATCATCAATCGCTCTCGCTCATCGAACCCGCCCCAGATTCCGAAGGGCTCATGGTTCAACGAGTAGGTCAGGCACTCTTGACGGACAGGACACTTGAAGCAAATGCGCTTGGCATGATCGACGATGTTCAGCACGCTGCGACGATCGTGCTGGGTCTGCGTGCGGTAGTACTCGGGGAACCACCACTCGGTGGGCTTGCCCTTACATGCGCCGTTCTCTGGAGGGAACACGACGGGATGAGGCACGATCGACTGACCGATGCCGTACATCTGACCCTTTGCCGGTGGATCCTCAAGATCCACTGGTAATCCTCAGCACGTCTGCAGCGGTGAGGAAGATGACCGCCGACTGAACCATGAGTTGTGCCGCTTCCTGTTCGGCGACGATGACGTCGATTGCTTCTGCTGGAACGCCACAAAACTTCGCCAGTGAGGCTCGGAGTTGGGCGACTTCGATCTCAGTCTTTCGTAGTTCCTCGTCGTAGTCAATAGGCAAAACCCGTGGCCCCGCCGATGTTGCCGCAACAAGTTCCTTGCCCTTTGCTTCAACACGGAGACACCACGCACAGGCGATCATGGGTGCTCTCGACGCACGGGGACGGACTTCGATGTGTCCGCAGGAGAGGGTGTGGTGATACTTCACCTGACCCCAAGCACCGACCCGTTCGATCTCGGTGACCAGCCGACGGGGGGCTTTGCGATGCTCGGTGGTCATCGTCTCAGAGTACCCCTCACGGGTGGCAATGGGTGGACGCTCTTGATCGGGGCCACTCGAACACCCGTTCGCCCGGTTGCGCTTATTCAGGCCAGCAGGTACTATTGCGTCCATGATTTCCAATAACGATGCACACCTCAAGATTCTCAACCACATGGTTGAGTACTTCATGCTGTTCGTGGAGGAGGGGCTGGACGAGTCAGAAGTGGACGAACTCATCGACGAGCACTCCTACCTCGCTGAAGTGCTGCTCGAATCCATGGGCATGGAGATCGTCTCAGTAGAGGACGGCAAGATCAACGTGACCATGGACCTCCAAGATGTCAGCGTATTCATCGACGCCAAGTTGGAGGCAGAAGAGACCTTCGTCGAAGAAGACTCCACCTCTTAGTCAAGAGATCTTGTAGACTTAGAGCGCATGACGAACCTCCACCTGCGGGTACTCGCCGGAATCCTCCTGTCCCTTGTATGGGTCACGGCTAACCTCGCCTTCGCACAGGCATCCTCTCCACCCCCCTCAGTTCTGGCACGGGCCGCAATAGTCACGACAACCACACTTGCTCCGCCCGAGCCAACCATTCCGACACGGGTCATACAACGCGCGACATCCATCCATACCGCACCCGTGTCAACTACTACTCAGCCCCACCCCGCCTCGACACCCATTGATGAACCGGCTGAGCATTCCGTACCGCCGGCCATACCAACCCCGACACCCAATCATCACCCGCCCATCGGTACGAACCCACTCCCTCACTTCTTCGAGCCTGAGATTGACATCATCAAGCAGAAGTACGGGTACTACGACAAGGGCTCCCACATTGTGGCCCTCCAAGAGGAACTTGGGATGGGTCAGGTCGATGGCATCTACGGGCCCAACACACGACGCACCCACATCGAGGCACTGGGTGGCCCAACCGCTGCCGTCTACACCTTCTATCCCGAGATCGGCCAGACACCGACGCCCTGCTCTCACGGGTGCCCACCGGGTGACGGACACTACGAACTCCCGACACTGGGTGAACTCATCAACGAGTACTTCCTCCCTGAGGACAGGGCACTGGCACGCAAGATCGCCTTCTGTGAGTCCAGTGGACAGACCCACCACATCGGGTCAACCGAAGTATCGTCGGCTCTAGCCGTCGGCTGGTTCCAGCATCTAGCCAAATACTGGGTGGAGCGATCTGAGAGAGCCGGCTGGAAAGATTACGATCCCTTCAATGGACGAGCCAATGTCGCCGTCGCAGCGTGGCTCTACTACACCAGCGGTGTCCATCACTGGAACCCCTCACGGGCGTGCTGGGGAGAGGCCTCCCTCTAGTCAGCGCGCGCGCTGTCATAATGGGAACGAGAGCCAAGATGCTGAACCACTGGAGATCCCGCATGAGTAACGATGATCCGGGGCCTGGGGATGAACTCGACGACGTGGAGTTGCCTCCTCCCAACCGAGCAGAACTAGTCAACTTCATCAGTGACTTCATGGCGTCCTCTCTCAACGTCAGTCAGGTCTACCGCTCCCATCTCGTGGAGACTGTCGCAGCCCGTGTCTATGATGAGTTCGGACAGGATGGCCTGTGTGACCTCATGTGTGCCATCGACGGACGGGCCAACTGGATCAGTGACATCCTCATCGAACAGTCCGATCTGGACGACGTGATGTTCAAGCGTCACGGTGTGTACGACCACCAGATCGTCGATAAAGCCAGAAAATCAGAGTCGATGCTCGAGTTGAACCAGAAGATCTGGCGACTCCGCAAGAAGTACTCACGGATGATCGTCGATGAGATCTTCGGTACGACTGACGTACCGGTCCCAGTCGTCCTTGAGGATCCACCGCCAGCGTGAGCCGAGCCTTCCACAGAATCGTTCGCCACACTCCACTCCCCGAGTGCACGCCGGAGCAGGCCAAGGCAAACATCGAGTCTCACGACTGGGTTGAGATTGACCTCACCGATCGGTACATCGAGGCTGATGCACAGTGGGCCCCGCTCGTTGCGTGTTCCCGGTGCGAGTTCCTACGTTGGACTAAGTCCGGTGGGTACACCGCAGAGGCGTACTGGCCCTGTGGAGAAGCGCCCCCGTCTGTCCCCTTCGATGAGTACCTTGACTCGCTGAACTAGTTGAGTTCAGCGTTCTCCACGAGGTTCCTCAGATCCAGCAGAAAGTCCTGAATCTCAGACGCTTCGACCAACTGGCGATGGGCTGTCTGCTTGAGAAAGCCTTCGATCTCCTCGATCAGCGTGAGTGAGGTGGTGGTCATCTCTCCATCTTACCTTGGATGGATCTGAGTGACTGAGGCCATTTCCCCGTCTTCGACATTATCTTCAACGTTTAGGGCAGCATTCACCTTCTCTTGAATGCTCTTGGGGATAGGTCCGAACATGGTGTCGTAGCCCTCCCTCATTTGCCTCGGGCTCTTGCTGGGGAACCACTCAGCCAACAACTTCTCCCACCCTTTGGCGATCATCTCGTTCATCCAGTTCGCAGCCGGATTTGGCTCATGCTTGTGCCAATGCTCCATCGCCTTACTGATAGCCCCGGCCAACGCACCGAACTCCATTTCGGTCAACGTCACCGTGATCGTGCGTTCTTTGGTCTTGTCTTCGCTGAACAGCATCACGCTGCCACCTTCTCCCTCATGTTCTTCGGGGTCCATTCGACATACAGGATGCGGGGACCCTTGGATTCGTTACAGGAGAGGCAACAGGGCACAATGTTGTCCACCGTGTCGTTGCCTCCGTTGTAGATAGCGAGCACATGGTCGCCAATGGAGGTTTTCCAAGGGTTCTTCCACTGGCGGTACCAAGCGTCGCAGTAGGTACAGCGCTTCGGGTCGATCCCTCTGGCCCTCCAGTATTCGTGGAGTTCGGGGATGGTGTGCCCGTCACATTCCACTTTGGCTTTTCTTGCTCTCCTGCGTGACTGAGTTTCACCTGCTTTTCCAGTCACCCTCTGATAACAACTGGGACACATGCCCTTGACGAACTTGTCCTCTCCGCTCTCACACACCTTGTCGCACCATTCGACTGAGCATGTCAGCCCGATGTTGTGCTGGTTCAGGAGGTCCGAATGACCGTGATGGTCAACCCGCTGGCGATGCTTCTCGCAGTACGGATCGTTGCCTCTGGCTGGCAGGTCGCAATCCTCAGCATCACACCGGGGACGCTCTGAGTCTGGCCCCCTGTGCTGTCCCTGAATCGGGATGTCGTCCTGTGTGTCGCCATCGTTCAAGCACCAGCGCGAGTTGTGCCCCATGCACAGTTGCCTCTCTTGGTTGCCCCTGTGGTTCTCGCCATCGCTGTGCCCCCGTCCGATCTTCCGACCACAACCGGCGATACGACAGATCATCGCATTCGTTGGGTGTCGCTTGCAGGTACAGCCCGGTTCGCACTTGGGGGGCGATGCCTTCGTGTGGACATCACACGGGCATCCCTTCGGATGGGTGTGACCCAATGGACGAGCGCCGGGGTCTTTGTCCGGCCTGTGCTGCATCCGGTTGTAGTGAGGGTGACACTGGTCCATCAGCCAGACGGTGTCCCGACCACACGGCTTGCCCGTATGGGCTTCGACAATGTTGCAAGGCTTGGGGGTCGCCTTCACTCTGGGCATGTCCCTAGTCTCCCACCGGGGTGTGACAGTCGGCCCGGACGTCGTTCATGTTCAACTGCGTCATCAGCATGAACTGCTCTGGTTCAATCAAACCGTCGTAGTAATAGGAGTCCGTGTTTTCCTCAAAGAACTCTGGGTTGTGATCTCCCGACGGATGGAGCAGAGCCGGGTTCAGTAGTCCCCGGACGATCTGGAGTCCGTAGACGATCTGGTCAACGTAGGGCACGGGCATACGGAACTTCGACCCGTTCACTTCGATCTCGTCGTACCGCTCGATGTCCTGTCGGAACTGAAGGAACTGAGCCGCATGAGCAAAGGTCGGTCCAGCGAGGTACACACAACCGTCGGGGCCTGGGAGCAAACCCTTCTCGTTGATGGACTCAATAGTCGATGCGAAGGTGGCGTGCCAGAGGTCGTTCACGACTGAGGCCTCCGGTATGGACCGCGACCGGCTGGACCCACTGACTCCCATCCCGCTGCGATCCACCGCTCATGCTGCGCCAGCCTTCCGGCGCAGTCCTCTAGACCGCAGACCCAGTGGCCCTCGTCGTAGTCGCCCGTGCCTTCGATGTACGGGTTCTCGCACGGGAGTAACTGGCAGTTGGGGTGCCACATCCTCATAGGAACTTCCTCAGGTTCTTCGGCAAGTCGGCTATGTCGATCTTCTCGTAGCAAGTAGCGCAGACCGTGTCGTCGTTGTAGATCGAGATGAATGCGGTGCAGCCCTCGCCCTCGCAGCGCGTCCCCTTCGGGTGATGCGTCTTGACCTGTCCCGGCGGTCGCTTCACCGTTCCTCGACCCGCCGCTGGCCGGGTTCGCCCGGACATTAGAAGCCCTCCCGGTCACGTCGGTGCATCTCGGCGATGGCGTCCTCGCGGTAGCCGTCGCGCTCTTTGGTCAGTTCGGACCACTCATCGAAGTCCTCATGGACCCAGTCCTCCGACTTTGGGGTTGGCTCAGGGTCTGGGGTTGGCTCAGGGTCGGGCATCAGTTGCCTCCGAAGTAGTACTCGGCGAGGTAGGCCCAGTGGCCTGAGTAGAAGTTGGCGACGATCATGTATCCGAACAGGATCGCCATCCCGGTCACGGTCACCTTCATCATCATGGTCATACCATGATCCTATCGGGGATGGCTCAGAATGACAACCCGTTGTCCAACATCGCCATAACTAGATCACCCGTCGAGGTCGTAGCCCCGCCGCTCGTGCCTTCAGTTGCTTCATCGACGACAACTCGCTTCTTGGCAATCAGATCGTGGATCGCCTCATCGATCGTCCCCGAGGCCAGCAGGTAGGTGGCCGTGACCGACCCCTCCTGTCCGATGCGGTGGGTGCGCGCGACCGTCTGGTCGTTGTCGGCTGGGGACCACGCGCTCTCGACAAACAGCACATCCTGCGCTGCCGTCAACGTGTGACCCGACTTGGCTGCTTGGATGCTCAACACGATCACCGGGGCTGAAGACACGGGCTCGTTCTGGAAGCGATACTTGACAGCCTCGACTTCCTCCACTTTCATCCCGCCTTGGATCTTGAGTCCACCATGCTTCTTGGCGATCTCATCCACAATGTCCCGATGGTGCGCTGCGACGACGACCTTGCGTCCTTCCTCCAGACGCTGCTCCAGCCACTCATCGACGGCGGTCATCTTGGCCTTCGCCGCGAGCCGACGGAGTACCGAGATCTTGACGAGGTGCTGTGACGACTCGGCCCGGAACCTCGCACGAACAGCGGCCGACTGATGGTTCAGGCCCATCTCCTTGGCGATGGCACGGGCACGATCGACAAGGTACTGAACGATGTCCTTCTCCGCTTTGGCGTACTCTTTCATTGCCGGCCCCGATCCGACCAGGAGCACGGGGTTGTGCACCACGGGTGGCAACTCCTTCATCACTTCGGGCTTAGTGCGACGGATGTAGCAGGTCGAACGGAGTCGGTCGTTCAGTTCCTCGAGATTTGAGTTGCCCTCCAGATGCCACTGACCCCACTTGTCCTTGAACGCATCGCAGTACCTGCGGTAGAAGCCCCACATCCCCCCGAACTTGTCGATCTGTCCGATGATGTCAAGTTGGGCTGCGTACTCTGCCGGCCTGTTGGTGATGGGCGTTCCCGTCAGGAGGAGTACCGGGGCCTCAGAACGAGCACTGCGCGCGAGTTTCTTCGCAATTTTCGTTCGTTGGGCGGTGGGGGTCTTGCAGTAGTGCGATTCGTCGAAAATGTAGGCTGCATGCCTTGACAACTGTAAGGCCCAAGTGCTAATGTTGGAGTATCCGACGATGACCACCTCATAGTCACTTGGGAACTCGGAGCGGTTCGTGACCACCTTGACGCTGCGTTGAGGGAAGAACGTCAGCCACTCCTTCTGCCAGTTCAGCACGAGGTTCGGCGGGCACACCACGACGGCAGGGAACACCTGTTCGCCTAGCGACTCCAGATACTCCAGCGTCCCTGACGATTGGAGCGTCTTGCCTAGGCCCATGTCGTCGGCTATGAAGCATCGGCGAGCAGCGACGGCATAGGCCACGCCGGCTCTTTGGTACGGGAATAGAGCCCCGATCATGTTGGGGATCTCTATGTCGGCATCAGTTGCTCGGCTGGCCTCACGGGTGGCTTCCAACCTTCCCTTGACCTGAACGGCCTCCTGTGCGACAGCCGGATCGATCTCCACACCGAACGTGTCGCCCCATCGGACCACCTCGTCAACTGAAGTAATCGGGGCCCTCCATGCCTTGGTGTCCTTGTCCCAAGTGACGCCGGGGATCTGCTTCACGGAGGTGATCGCCACTCGGTCGTAGGCGAAGGCGAGGTAGATGAACTCGTCCTTCATGAAGATGCGCTTGCTCGGCGTTCGGTGGGCAGGGAGGGTAAGAAGCAGCACATCTGTATCGATCTCGAAGTCATGTGCCGCTGCGAAGCCCCGCACTGCTTGGAGTGAGGTCACGGGTGCACGCCAGACGCGGTTGACTTTGTCCCATTTACACCCGTCGACCGACCTTACTTCCGCGATTTGCTCAGCGTCGTAGGGAAAGTCGAGTACCAGATGGTCATCGGCGAGCGACAGTTTGCTTGACACATCAACAGCGTACAACCTGAGTAGAAATCTCGACGGGGCCACCAGATCGGATCTGCGTCAAGGGTTGTGCCTATCTCTCATCCCTTGTAGAGTAGAGGCATGAATACCATGACCAAGCGATACGAGTGCGACCGTTGTGGCGTCCCGACTCGCTCCGTCTTTGAGGGCGAGACCTCTCAGGACGAGTTCAACTCACAGTTGGACGGTGGCCTCCACCTGACCGCGAGCGGGTACTACGGCGGGTTCTGGGACACCCTGTCGTTCATGGGCGAGGAAGGAGTGACCTTCCACCTGTGTCACGACTGCTCCGCATGGCTCTGCTCTCAGATCCCGAAGATGGCCGAGGAGGCCAAAGGCGGGCACTTCTCATCCAACGTGCAGAACGAGGGCGTTCGACACGCGGCGGACCTCGCCGGGGGCACGGCCAGTCAGGTCTGCTGCAGGTGGGGCGTCGTCAACCACGACCAAGGCGAGGACCATTCACCGAAGGAGCGAGTCTGATGGCCGAGGAGTTCTGGCGCGACGGCGTCGTGACCATGGAAGACGAGGCCGAGGTCACCGAGGCCGACGAGCCTGAACTGTTCCACCAGTTGGCGGGCGACCGCGAGTGGTCGAAGGCCATGCGCGAGGGGCGAGGCGACGAGTACCAGCGCCTACTCCAAGCGGGCAAGGCTGGGCGCTGTCCACTCTGCTCGTACCCGATGACCGAGGGCGAGGCCACAGCGTGGCATGTCAAGTTCCTTCAGTCGGTGCCGGACCCGACACTGGACGGGCACCCACAGAACGCCGGATGGTCTGAAATCCGAAACATCTGTCCGCTCTGCGTTGGCGAGATGCCCAACGGGGGCGAACCGTACCGGGGGCGCTTCTACCGGGAGCACCTCCTGAAAGTACTGGGAGTGCTAGACCAAGCGAGTTAGAACTTCATGTGTGGATAAGAGGTCCGGCTGGTCGGCTGCGCCTCTTTCTTGATCTTCTTCAGCGAACGCTTCGCCTTCCGCTTCTGGTACTCCGCTCGCTTCTGAGCCTGAGCCAACTTGCGCTGCTGCTTGTGCTTCTTCATGCGGAAGCCCCGCTCCTCCTGGTCACACGAAATCGGGGTTCCACAGATGCTCCCATGTCGTCGGACCCACAGCGCCGTCTTTGTTGAGGCCTTCCATTCTCTGGAACCTCTTGACCGCCCAATGCGTGCGCCAGCCGTACACGCCATCGGCAGTCAGATGGCGGTAGCAGCCGAGGGCGAGGATGCGCTCCTGAACGGTCTTGACCGCTGGACCCCGCGACTTGCGACGACGGCTGAGGGGAGTGGCTTTGATCTGCTCGCCCAGTCCTGTGATGTAGCGGAGGATCGCTCCGAAGTCTGGCTTGATCTCCTTCCGGATCTCTCCCGACTCCGCGATTGCTGGGGACGGGAACCAACCTTCGGCATTACGGGGCTGGTGGTGCCACCACTCCCGGTCTTTGATGGTGGGCACAACGCCATACTCCGTGGCGATGTTGTTGACCTCCCACTTGGCGATGGCGTTGCTGATCATGTGCAGATCGACCGCATAGCAAAATGAGTCGTCCTGTTCCATGTGCCAACTTCCTCTCCACCATCCGTTGGCCCCGAAGCGGCGATCTGGGTTGGCAGCGAGGTTGCCGGTGCCCGCCTTGTATTTCTTGTAAAAACGGGCTTGGTCTGCGTAAGTTCGGCAGGCGCTACTCACCTGAACCCTTCCCACGATGCGAGGATCAGCGAAGAACGCTTCCAAGCGAGCGACGAAGCGAGGGTGGAGTTTCGAGAGATTGACGTTTTTGCCGGTTACGGGAATCATTGGGCGCCTCCGGGGCCTCGGGACCACTGGCGATAGTAGCACGCAAAAGACCCCCGCCCATTTGGGCGAGGGCCGTTTACCGGGCCGGGAGTCGGAACCTAAGCGGAGTGAACCTCTGCATAGTCCGGAACGCCCCACTTGCTCCGATGGAGAGCGGCGACCGTTTGGGCCTGCTCTGGTGTCCGGCAGCGAAGGCCAAAGACCTGCGAGTCGGACGAGTCACCGTCCGGGGACTGGAACCAGAGTTCCACCATTTCCCCGTTGGGGACTGCTGCCACCAGCGATCCCTTCATTGGGATGACTGGTCGGGTCGTTGTGTCTGTCATGGATTTCCCTTCTGAGGACTCTCAGTCCTCTATCGCTTATTACTATCAGTCTACAGAGGATGAGTGACAGTCCCAACCTCGAAACCAAGTTCATCGACCCAGAGCCAGCCCAGCCCAGCAAATCAAGGAATCTCAATCGAACATACGTTCGTAGAACACATGTTCGTAGAACATACGTTCGATCAGCCAAAAGCAATGAGAGAAAGTACTCACCCAGATTTCAAAAAAACGGGGCTTTCTGACCCCATGTGTTGGTAAAGGTATACGGTGGAGGAAAGCAGTTCCGCTGACGCTTGTACCTCATGATGTACTGTTGCCTCATGGACGGAGACACCAGCGATGGCCCTCAGGACGAGATCTTTATTCAGAAGTTGAAGAATCTCGACACTGAAGTCAAAGACCTCATGGCTCAGATCGCATCTATCGAGCGGAATCTGAAACTCGTCGAGGCGGGGCTGGGAGACAAGAAGGAAGCCACGCTTGGTGAAACCCACGGGACCTTGCTAGATTACTCCCGATGGGACTGGGGCCAGAGCCGAGGTTAGAACATCGACGGCGTCTGGTCCGTCGCTGGTTGAGGCAAGCACCACTCATGTGCGTATTTGTGGTGCTCCTGCTCTATCTCCTTGAGGGTCTTGCTTGATGGCCCCGCCACCCAACCTGTAAGCAGACGCATCGCAAGGTGTGACTTCGGGTTTACTTCATCACCACAGTAGTGGCACGCGTATCGGGGTGGAAGAGTCACGATGGAGGAAAGGGTATCAGTTCTCCCAAACTTCTTCTAGCCATGTCAGCGTTTCGGGGCCTACCTCTTCCCGGTAGAACGGATCATCGACAGATCCGCGCAGTTCGTTGGCGAGATGTGGGCGAAGCCAATCCAATAGATTGAAGAATACCTGCCCGTACCTCATGCCGCTTCCCGGCGGGGCCGTCTGAGTCTGCGCAGCAGCGGACAGGAACTCGTTGAACGAAGCGTCCTTCGGGTCCAGATCGACGAGCATCAGCACTTGACCTCCATCGGGTTGTTGCTCAGGATGACGAACCGGTCCTCACCCGGCACTAGCCCAAGATAGTTGCCCCTGTCCCACTTGACATGGATAGTTCCAATGTCGTCGATGAAGTTGACGACCCCTTCGTCGCCTCGCTCCAGATCGGTGTATGAGTCGTTCGTTTCTACGAGTCGGACCCTTTGGCCCTTTTCTATGGTTGTGTTCATACCAACAGTCTAGGAATCATGGGAATAAATAGCAACCCGAGGAGCCAGTAGCCCCGGTCTTCCGCTTCTTCAGATTTAGCCAAAAAGAAAGAAAGACCGGCATGTTCGCCGGCCTTTCTCCTCCGAGGGCTAAGTTTCGGGATCTCCCCGTCCCCCTCCACGGATGCTCGCACTGGGCGTCCCCGTCATTCTAAGTCGGCAGAGGCCGCTTCGAAGGCGTAACTGAATCTTACAACACCCACATCTTCGTGTCAAGGGTTATTTCAGGAACTTCCGGGGCCCCCGAACAGCCCCCCCGGCGAACGGGAGGGCTGGGGGTGGGGATTCTGTTGCCACGCTCCCCACGGGCGCCGAGTCTGACTCAGATGTCCCAGATGGACTCCACGTCCTTCTCGCGGGCTTTACCCAGCGAGTAGTTCGTGTTGGCCGTGAGGGCGAACCCCTGGACAAAGTTGATGTCCTCAAGGGTTGATGTCTCGACGAGTCGAGCGCCGTCCTCCACGTCCGGGTGGCCCCATACGGAGTCAGCGGTGAGGACGTATCCCCGACCGTGCTGACTCCAGATGATGGACCATCCTTCGAGTCTTGGCATGATTTCCTCCTTCCTGTGTTTTGTCCGTCACTCTTTAAGACTCCGAGCGGGGGCTCAATCCGACCGGAATAGGCCCTTTTCGGGGTGTGACATTGGACACGTCGCTGAACTCACGCTTCGAGAGTCCGGGGCCTCCGGCTCCTCCGGCAACTTGTGCCAAAACGCGAAAGAGCCCCCGGCCCGTAGGGGGGACCGGGGGCTTCCCTTCGGGGGGGAACTTTAGGCTACGGCAACCCACGCCATTGCTGTGCGGAGCAGGTTGTTGTAGTCACCCGACTGGGCTTCGACTTGGAACTCGTCACGCTCGTCGGCGTCGATTCCAGCGCGCTCTAGCGCCGTGTCAACGTTAGCGAGAATAGCGAAAGCGTTTCCGTCGTTGCCTGTCAACTGAACATGAATGTCAGGGTACTTGGGCAAGGTGTCCTCCTTCCTTCTGTCATGTACCTACACCCTACAAGGCATCAGGCAAAAACCAACGTGGCCTCCGAAAGAATCCCGGGGCCGCGAGTTTGCCCCCACCCACGCCCCCATGACAAAACGCAGGTGAGGGGCGGTCAGCCCTTGCAGGCGACCAGCAGCACAGCGGAAAGGACGGTCGCTATGCTCAAGATTCCAAAGATCCACATAACTGAAGCCTACAAAGCATAAGGGCAGGTCACAACCTTATTGTCGAAATAACTAGATTGCGCCCTGCGGCCCCGATCAGCCGTGCCAACCGGAAACATACTCGCCACCACCGTAAACGTGGGGTTCGCCCAAAGCCTTCTTGATCTTGTCGATCACGGCTGCCACAGCCTCGTTCTCGGGGCCGTCCTCGAGTGCCTGTTCGGCCTCAAGGCAAAGATCCCAAAGGATCTTGTGTTCTTCTTTCATCACTCGTGCAAACATGACAAAAGGGTAGCAGCCGGGGCCAGCCGGCAAGCCTTACTGCAAAGGCATACGGTGGAGGAAAGGACTTAGGCTGAAGCCTTGGACCAAGTGTCACGCCATGTGGAAGGAGAGTGGTTCTCCTCAACGGCTGCCTTGTGATCCGCATCGAAGTACGGCCTAATCACATGGATACACGGATCTTCTTCTTCCCAAAGAAGGTCTTCTTCCTCAGAGGTCGGAATCCCGTCGTGTGTACTACACACCGCAGGGCCAATCCAACCCTTTTCGATCCCGATCCTCATCCAATCATCGAAATCATCAACTTCTTGAGCCATGCCGGCATCCTACCGCCGATGGATAGATTTGTCAACCCATCGTAAGACTGTTTCCTCTTTGATCTTCAGTCTCCAGCAAAGGGACTCAACTGAGGCCCCGGCATCGTACATCTCACGAACGAAGTCAGAATAGGTGTAAGGCTTGTAACTCATTAGGGTCGGCATCCACCGCATGTCAATCTCCCGATAAATCTCATCGCTGTTCCCATTGTCTTATGACGTTCCGGTGGCGGAAGAGGTGGCTCGGGGCCTTCCTCGAGTTCTGGATCTTCGTCTTCTTCCATAACACAATAGTAAATGATAAGGTACCCGCATGGAAGTTGACCCGCAAGCAGTAATCAATGCGTTGAGCCAGCAGATCGGGGCCCTCCAGACGGAGAACACCGTCTTGAAGATGGCACTCAATGAGACAACGAAGCAGTTGTCCCTCTTGCAGAGCGAGGTCGCGAAGGCTGTCCCCGTTGAAGAAGACGAGGACACGGACCAGCGTCAGGGCGTTTGACGCTCGGGGCCCCCTAGAGCCAAACTCTGAAGTTCGGGCAAAACGGCGAAAGACCCCCGGATTTCTCCGAGGGCCTTTGCTCAAGACTGGCGCTTGGCGCAGATCGCATGCAGATCTTGACCGGCCACCTTGCCTTGTAATACAAGTCTACAAGGAATGGAACACAAGGGCAACCCCGAGATTCAGGGGATTTGGATGAGACACCGGCTGGGCCTGGAAGCCCCGTTCGGGGAAGGGGTACCCGAGGGGGGCTAACACTAATAAAGAGTCAGACCCAACCGGCTGGGCGAAGGCCCTGTCTCGTACTAGAGGTTAGCACGGGGCCGCGGGCTCGAGGAGCAATAAGAAAAAGAGAAAGACCCTCGCCGGAGACACGCACGAATCTCAGCGAGGGCCTTTCGATTGACAAGGGGAGCAGTGAATGGTGAACACCACTGGCCTTGTAACTACAGCCTACAAGGGATGGGCGCGAAGCACAACCTCTAGTAAGCCTGTCGGTACTTCTTCTTGAGGCGCATCCGGATCGGGGGCGGGTCCTTGTAGACCATCTTGCTGGTGCCCGCCTTGTGACCGTGCGGCCCCGGCTCGTCGACCGTGTAGACGGTGAGCGTGCCCATTGCTGTTTCGTGGGTGGTGTGCCCAACTGTGTCTGTGTTCATAGTGGAGGTGACGGGAATCGAACCCGTGTCCGTGAGGCTCCGATGTACGGCTTTTCCTCACGTCTAAACCAGTTCACCCCCAGTTGTCAATAATAGCGTCCGGGGCCTTAGAGCAACCGGTACGCCAGCCAAGCCGCATAGGCCACCACGATGAGGCCGGCAATAGCGCCGATCACCGTGACTCCCTACCGGGCCGTGCTAGCCCGTATTCGTTGGCTCGCTCATGGTCGCACTCGGCGCAGATCGTGCCGAATGTCTTGTCGGAGCAGCGGGGGAACAGCGGGAACTCGTAACCGGGTCCGGTCCCTCCGCAGATCGTACATGTTGGCTGGCTCATGGTTTTCCCTTCTTCTACCACTGAGCCTACAGGGGATAAAGGAGTCTCACAACCCCTTGTCGATCTCCGCGAGCAGTTCATTAGCCCTCTCAACGAAAAGACTCATCCAAGATCCCGGCGCTGCCGACTGGCTGGCGAGGTGCTCCACGAGGCCCCGCAACTTGGCGTTCTCCATTTGGAGGTCGGCCATCTCCCAAGCCACTTTGGCTACTGTCAAGGGGTGCATCAGAGTGCCGCCTTTACTGCGTCGATCAATCGGGCGTCGGGGTCGTCCAGCGCACGGCGCAAAGCCTCACCTGTCGAACCTTCGTCGTAAGCGTCGCTGGCGATAACCACGCAGATGGCTCCGACGTAGTGGTCCTCACGGGCCAAGTCTGCGTTGAAGCGCTGGCGGGCATCGTCAAGGTCTTCGCAGCAGGTCCAGCCGTCCTCTAGGTCGAAGCAGTCTTCACTGTCGCCTGTCTGAGCGGCGTAGACGTAGATGATCTGGGGCGCTCGGAACTCGCTCATCGGGCAAACACCTCATCCGTCATCCCGGTGGGCTCGTCTTCCTCAGTAACCGTCACGCACTCGGCGTCCAGCAGCGAGAGGAGTTCGCCACGATCCATCTTGTCGATCTTGGCTTGTAGGGCGTCATCCCAGCCCTCACCAGCCCCGGCGTCGCCGGCATCGGCCTCGTACTCAACGGCGAGGTAGCCCTCTATGCGAATATTTGCGGTGTAGATCATGCGGGGAACCCGCCCTTCATCTCGATCTTCTTGCAGCGGTCAACGCTCAGGACTTCAGTCGACTCGTCGGACCCGATACTGCGGGTGCCGTTCGATGCCAGCATGTCCTCGTCCCAATGGGAAACGGAATACCAGTCACCGGGCCAGCCGTCTTGGATGGCCTGTTCGACTGCCTCTTCGATTGTCAGCCCGTCCTCACGAATGGAGTCGATGAAGTCCTTCTCAAGAAAGACCTCATAGATTTCATTGATCTTGATGGTCGTCCGGTAGACGCTGTGCTTGCCTTCTAGCGGCTTGTGGCCCATTAGAACACGCAGTCCTTCGCATCTTCCAGAATCTTGTGGTTCTGGTGCGAATGGGAGTGCTCCTCCAGACCGAAGCGCTTTTCGATGGTTCCAGACCAGTCGTCAAACTCCCGGTCCTGATCGACCAGCATGGCGACGCTGCCGTCGCTATCGATGACCAGCGTTGTGAAGTCACAATGGGTCATCCCGCTGTAAGCGTCGGTAGGAGCGATGATGATGCCCTGTCCGATGTGTCCAATGAACACTTCGATGGGGTTCTCACCGTTCTCGTCATGGATACGGACATAGCCGCCCGTCTGGCACCCCTGTATGAAGTCGTCAGGGGGGTATTTCACTTCAATGGGTTCATTCACTATCTCTGTCCTCCTAGGCGTCGCATGATCACGAGCAAACGCAGCCATGCCTGCCTCTATTTGGGCCATGTGGCCCGCTTCGTCAAATGGGGTAAAGGTACTCATAGGGAACAGCCTACAGAGCATGGGCAACAGTTCCACCAAAAGTTTGAGATCGTTTGACATGAGGTCGCCTCAGCCCCGGGTCGTCGATGTCAGTTGGGTGAGAAAGCCAGAGATTCGGGGCCGGCCACAGCCCCCTTACGGCTACTTCATACGGTGGCGGAAAGGAACTGCTTGTGACGCTGGCGGGGCCAACGAGAACCCCCACCCGAAGGTGGGGGTGCCCGCAATCAGTCGTTTACCTGATCGGGATCGCGCTCCCAAGAGTCGTAGAACGACTGCTTCGAGGCGTAGTGCAGCCCCGATCCGTCGTCGTCGGACGGCTCAGAGATGCGCTCCTCGTCGGTAGGGTTGCGTGGCTCGGTCATGGTTCACCCCCTCTCCTGTCATGGTCGGTATCCCTCCAGCCTACCGGGGATGGGAAATACCTACAACCCCTTGACAAACGGTGTGCGGGGCCGCACAAAGGCCCCCCACCCGCAGGTGAGGGGCGCTTTGCTAGGGGCCAGTTCGACCGGGGTGGTCGCAGGCGAGCCCCGCTGGCTCTGGATCCTCTATTGGTTCCAGCGCAGCCAGACGCTCGCGCTCGTGCTGCCAGTAGTCAAGCAGCCCCGCTCGGATGTACGGGTCGTCCATCCACTCGTCCATGTCGTCCATGTCATGTCCTCCTTCCTGGGTAGTCGCTGTTGCTTCCAGCCTACCCAGGATGGGACACAATCCCAACATCGCTTGACATGGGCTTTCAGAAGCCCCGGGGTTTCTAAGCCCTACACCCCACAGGCCGGGGCCGGCCCGGAGCAGTTGGTCGAGAAAGTGATCTTTTGGATACTTACCACAAGTCTGTATCAGGGCATCGGGGCCACAGCCCCCAAGGTGAGGAGGTAACGCAAAGGCATACGGTGGAGGAAAGGGTTGTGGGGGAGGAGCGAAAGAGGGCCATGACAAACCCATGCGCTCCTTGCGGTCACGCAACTCCCCCCCCACAGAACTAGCAGATCTCGAACCCTCCGCAGGCCATAAGGAAGTCTGAGAACTCTGTCGCATCCTCAGAGCGGACCTCGTAACTTGCGAGCCACGGTGCGCTCTCGCCATGTCCGTGGCAAGCGTTACAAGAGCCGAACTCCCGGCCCAAGATGATGGCGTCCTCAGCAGACAGCGCCTTGTCGTGCCATCCCGCAGCCAGCCCAATCTCGTCGGTACGGATTCCCGTAGCGTCGCAGATACGGCATGGCTCCATCGGGAGCGCAGCGACATGAGCGTTGCGCTGGTCGATCCATGATGCTACCCGTCCGTCGGCAACGGCCTCTGTCAGGCCCTTAGCCAAGTCAACGGACAGGTCCGCATCCAGACCGTCACCATCGTTTGAGTGCCCGCACTCCACCTGTCCGGCGATGGTGGGGAACAGTTCCTCACACATCTCCCACAGCGGGTGCCAGCCCCACACGTTCCGACGGAAGTAGGTGCCAACCTCAGCGGTCGGCTCCCTTCCGTAAACGTCCATTCCCATGTCAGATTCCCTTCGCTTGTCGGTATTCCTTACATCCTACAAGGCATGGCGTCGGACGGCAACCTCGGGATCAAGCACATCAAGGTCGATGATGGCGCGGGCCTCGGCAGTTGCGTCAGGGAACAGCCGTCCCCCGTTGGCGTCGATCTCGGCGAGGGCTTCGTCCAGAGCCTCGTTGTGAGAGGTCACCCTGCCCACAGGCACAGACCCATGCTGGCGCTTCCACACGATCAGGGTTTCCCCATCGTGTTCGCAGACGACTTCGCAGCCCCGGCGGGCAGCAGCCTTCTTGACCTGCGAGCGCATGGTGCGGATGTTGACCGTGAAGTCCACTCCGGCATGGAGTTCCCACACCCGTCCGTCCAGCCACTCGTCGTATGGGTAACTCTCACGACGGCCGGGGCCCCTGCGGAACACCCACGCCGGTATCTCGTCTAATACTTCAGCCATCACTGGCTCCCTTCGTTTGTAATCGGGTACCGACAGTTCAGGCACAATCGGTTCTGGTCGTCGTCTGGCTGACGGAAGGCCCCGTGGCACTCCTTACACCAGAACTCCACGATCCGCTGGATCGGGTAGCCCCAATGTAGGTAGCCCATCTCAGACCCCCCACGGGTGCTTGTCGGAGCAGAGGTAGAGGACTACCCCCAGCAGGAAGAAGGCGATCATGCTGCGTCCTCCAGAGGTGCGCTGTAAGCCAGCGTGCTGGTCCGCTTGATGAGGTTGGCTGTCTTGCCCATACTCATCGTTGAGGCGAAGAAGGACACTATGTCCAAGGCGTTCCCGCCCTTGTAGGAGTAGTAGGTGCCGTTCCAGTGGACATGGGCCTGCCCGTCGGCGAACACGCCGATGTAGGTAGCGCCCGAAGTGGTGGCACCGTGGTCACACATGGTCGTGTAGGTACCGGTGCCGTAGTCGTTGGAGGTGACCGTGATCCGGCCAGTCCCAACCTCATGGGTGTTGCTGATGTAATCGTGGTTTTCGTTCATGGGTACCACCCTACAAGGCATGGTGTGAAAACCAACCTGTTGAGCAACATCGGTCCAACTTCTTGCGGACGTCGGTCGGGGCCACCGCACGACCCCCGCCCGTAGGGAGGGCGAGGGCCGGGGTTCAGGTGGTCCAGCGAGGCCAGTACGCGATGATGTTCAGTCCCATGCTGTCGAACTTGGGGCTTCCAAGGGCTTCGGCGAGGTCGAGTCCGAGCAGCGTGGCGAACCGAAAAACGTCGCCTTCGTGCTCAAGAACCACGCCGACGCACTCGTCGCCGAACATCCCACGGCCTGAGTAGCCACGGTAGAGGCTGCCGTCGAGTTCGTCAGCAGCCCGCTCCATCGACTCAATCTGGTCAGGGGTCAGGGTCTTGGTCATGTCCTTCCTCCTTTCATACCTACACCCTACAAGGCATAGGATTGGCTTCCAACGTGACGCCCGTCACATTCTGGAACATTCTGAGATGCCCCCGTTCTCGGCCCCGGGCCGTGGGGGCCGGTCAGGGCCAGGGGCGGGGCCGGCCTGCCGGGATTTGGGGGCTTACGGCTACGCCTCACGGTGGAGGAAAGGACTTCAGTTCAGGCTTGCTTCGGCCCAATGAGCGGGGTCCACCCACGCATCGTGATCGTGCCTGATCTCCGCACGCCATGACTCCACGAACCTCATCATTTCGAGGGCGTCGCTGGAGTCCAAGGCCCCGTCGCCCGCAGCAGCGAAGATCATGGCAGCGATGGAATCAAGGAGTTCCAACTTCTCGTCAGTCCGCTCCTTGCGCCAGTTGGTGTTCGTGTCCCGTCCGTAGTTTTCCATGTCCATTATTCTTCTTCTTCCTGAATCTCGAAGATGTTGGCTCCCTTGCCAATCCTGCGGAGTTCATCGCCAGTCCACGCATCGCCCACACACCCCTGAGGGGAGGACTCGAACAAGGCATTGGCCTCGTCGTCGGTGATCTGAAGGATCTCTTGGGCAAGGTCAGCGACGTCCCGAATGATCTCACGGTTGTTGCGACCCGTGCCGTCGATCAGAGGGGTCATGCTGACTTCGCCGTAGTTGATGATCGGCGTCCTGTCCTCCCCTCCCCCGATGTAGTTGATCGTGGGGTGCCAACCGGCAAGGATGGCGACCCACCCGGCAACGCAAGCCGTGGTACGGCAGTCGTCGACTTCGACCTTGCCTAGTTCGTTCTCGTAGTAGTCGCCTTCGTCCTCGAACGGGACCAAGTTCTGGCCCCATTCCGTCTGGTCGTAAGTCTCGGGAAGGAAGTCAAGGACGTCAGCGACAGCAAAGAACATGTCGGTGTTGCGGTCGGACTCATGGGAGTGGTGCCCCCAGCCGTCATAAGTGGTGTTTTCGTTCATGCGAACAGCCTACAAGACATGAGACTTTCTAACAACCTTTGGCGCGACAACAATGTCGTATCCTGTCAACTTCCAGAGGTCGTGGTATTCGCCCTCGCACTCATGGCAATAGATGGTCTGCCACGCATGACCTCCATCCACTTGGACCGGCTCCGTCGATTCGACGTTCTCGGCCCCGCACATGGGGCACGGCACGCCAGCAGCGTCCAGATAGTCCTTCTGCGTCATGCTCATTGGGTGCTCATTCCACATCGCCTAGATCTGACTGGCGCTCTGATCGGCTCCGGGGCCTCTGCCACGGGGGCATCGTCATACGGGATCAGAGCAGGCTCCGAAACGAACTGGCCCGTCTTGCTCCGCTTGCGAGGCTTCCTCCGAACGCCGTCAAAGCCGACGCCAGAGATCTTGCCCTTCCGTCGGGGGCCCCGCGCGATCTTCTTCGCTCTGTGAAACGCGCCTCTCGCCCAGAAGTCCATCAGTACCACGCATCCATTCCAACGCCGTCTTTGGCGACCCAGCGCAGGTACCAGATGGCGTACCTGACATAGTGGGTCAAGTCCTCGTCGTTCTCAACCAACTTGCCACCCAGCGCTTCCAACTTGGCCTCCATGTCGTCGGCCAGAGATCGGCACGCTTCGGGTGGGCGGTAAAGCCCCTCGTCGTCGGTGCCGTAGAAGTTCTCGTCCTCCGTGTCCCACACATCGTCAGTGGAACCGCCGTTGAGGGCACGAACTAGACCGTTCCCGCTCTTGCCCCTGTACCAGCAGTAGGTACCAAGCATTCCCAGGATTCGACCGTCTTTGGGAGGGTTGGCGTTCGTGAACGGACACCCGCCCGCTTCGATGGTCTTGTCGCAGTCGATTGGGTAGGTGTCCTCAGAATGGGCGTTGCCCTCGTCGTCCTCCCAAGTGTGGGTCTGCTTGTTGATGACCGCCGTACCCTGCCTCTTACATGGGTACTCATGCGGCATGTTGTCTAGTCCCATAGGGGTTTCCCTTCTCTCTTGATGTAAGCCTACAGGGGATAGGTCGGACTTCCTCACTCGCCGACGATACGTTCCCACCACTCGTCGTAGGTCATGCCGATGGTGCCCCTGTGTTCGTCGGGCTTCTGCGTGTAGGCATCCATGATGATGCCCTCGGGGGTCACGATGATCGTGAGCGTCGGAACGGCCCCGGACTCGTCGTCTGCCGGGAGGACGATCTCGAATCGGTCCTCCACGA
>Ga0315329_10000210_pt1 | contig 22591 bp, 33 predicted proteins | sample M150032315metaG_FD_203459 | JGI IMG/M metagenome (GOLD analysis project Ga0315329, IMG submission 203459) | Ammonia-oxidizing marine archaeal communities from Monterey Bay, California, United States - M1 500m 32315 | ecosystem: Environmental > Aquatic > Marine > Coastal | place: USA: California...
GATGGCCTTCAACTGTTTCAGACCATGTTGTGTCTGAACGTGAAACCAACCTATATATTAAATCTGTAACTAACATTTTTTTAAAATCTCCCTAAAGATATATGTAAAAATAAATTTCCTAATAAAACTAAAAACACGATAATTTCGCTTTCCATTATTTAACTCCTACCGCAGCCGGCGCAACCCAATTAACAACTGGCATCGGAGTGGGTTTAGAGCTCACCGTGACACCAAAGAACAATAAAATCGCTAATGCGACAATATTTTCGATTATTTTCTCTAGTTTTTTCATGTATTTTTCCTTATTTTCTCAACTTTATATGGATCATTATATCATGAAATGCGCGGCTTGTGTAACTATTTTCGAAAATAGTAAGATTTTTCTATAAAATGCGGCTTATGTAGAATATTTTTCTATGACTTTTACTAGATTTTTGTCCCAATCATCGCGATGTTCTATAAAAACTTGCGGTTCTGCGTCATCCACAGAGATAATTGTGACTAATTGAGTGATTGGAATGCCGGTTCTCTCTTCCCAGGCAATAGCATAAAAGCATTCTTGCATGAAATAAGAGTGACACCACTCATATTTTTTTGTTTTTTTACTTGTTTTATAATCAATAATACTTAATTTACCATCAAATTCTGCTACTAAATCTACTCTTCCAGCGACCTTTAAATGGTCAGAATATAACGGTACTTCTTGTCCATAGACTACTCCTATTCTTGTGTCTAATATATGTTTAATTCTATTGAAGTCATGTTCGATATTAGGCATGACACCTCTGTTATAATCAGGGTCATTATTCACATACAATTCACACATGGCGTGAACTGCCGTACCCCTACTTGCTGCTTGTCTTGATATCTTATTTGCTTCCTCATGACCAATTCGGTCTTTCCAAGCTTGGATAGCTTTCTTACTTAGATTACCAAGGAGATTTGTGATTGACGGATAGTATACAGTCTTGGCATCTGTTTTTTCTATAACATATTGTCTGCCACCTATGTATTTAGTAGCTAGGTCTTTATAACCTAAGTCAACTGGTTCGTGTTTAAACATTATATAACCCAACTCCATATAAAGAAGTTAGCTATGAGCAATAGCATTACAATAATATTTTCAAGTGTCATCATTTAATACTGTCTGCCATTGTTGAATGTCTTCCTGCTCTTTTATGCATCTCTTTCATTCTATCATTCCATGCATCAGAATTTTTTAAACGACCTTCGCCATGACCACTAATTATCTGTGGTGCACTAACTACTATAGAGCAATCATTCTCTTTTGTATAATCGTCGAGCTCGGCAATCTTCATCTCTTTGTCCCACTCAACGCCAGTTGTTTTATTCTTGAATGTATAAGTCGGCATCTTTATTCCTTATGACTATTTCTTTCCACCATTTTACTAACCATATTACCTTACGCGGATGGTGCTCTGGGTCTGGTAATACATCTTTAAAATACTCCATAAACTCTTTTAATTCTTCATCGTTTTCAAAATATCTCAAAATTCCCCGGCTGATTCTACAAGTAATTGCATTCTATTCTCTATTAGATAATTTAAAATATTACGTTTACTTGGATATTTATATTCTTTATATTCAGTAACTGCTTGGTCTTGAATAGCTTGTGGTGTTCTTTCTAAGTCAATCATCTCACGATTACGCATATAATTTCTAAATGCTTCTTCAGGCATAACATCTTTTAAATTCTCTCTGCCTTCCCACCATTCATTAATTTTCTTCTTAGTCATAGGACTTTGTCTGATATGGTCAACAAGATAATTGTCACCACTTAAAACATTTGGAACACCATCAGATGAATCACCTTTCATTATATGGTCAAATAAATATTTACTTGGGGCTGGGTCAAATACCATTTTATCAAATAGAGGTGACCATTGTTGAACAAGACCATATTTTTGTAATTGAATAAAGTCTTTATCGGCCGATATAATAGTAATCGGTCCATGTAGTACTGAGTTAGCTTGATGTTTTACTAAAGCACCAATGATATCATCGGCTTCTGCCTTGTCTATTTTAATAACAGCATAAGGAAAGTTCTCACGTATATCAATCAATGTCTCATCGATTAAGTCCCAAATCATTTGCCAATCATGCTTATCTTTATCCCGAGCAGTTGCTCGATTAGCTTTATATTCAGGATAAACATCTTTACGCCAAGATGGACTATCACAACATATAACTATTTTATTATATTCATTCTCAGGATATTTCTTTCGATATAACCTTAAGTTATTTAAAATAACATGCTTAACTAAGTTTGGCGATAGTTCTTCACCTCGTCCTAATTGTCCCATGATAGTGCCTATTGCTAAGGCGTTAAAATCTACTAGTACCATAATCTACTCCATTATTAATATACTTCTATTATATCATAGTTTACTTCGATTGTACATAGTCTTCTGATAAATTTTTAACTGAACCATATCCAATCTTTATAGCTATAATACCATTATAATTCTGTGGATTTAATAGAACATCCTCATCAAATTGTATTTTAGCTTCCATATAATTTGTTTCACCACGTGTTTTGCATAAACATATAATCTCACGTTTAAAATTCTCTTTGCCTAAGCCTTCTACATCCTCAGTAAGTCTCTTACTTGAACCCCAATAATCCTGCCAGTCAGTCTCTTTAGACTTATGTCTTTTATTTTTTCTACCGATTAAGGGCTTGAGCTTTCTAATTGTTTTAAAATACTTACGTCCGACGTAGTCATAACCAGTGACCAAGTTGGTAATGCGATACACAAAACCATAAAAATCACCAATATCATCAGAAGTAAATTGTCGTTCATTATAAGTCCAATCTGTTGTCGTCATATTCGTCTGCATCAAATCCTCCACGTTGTGCCCATTCTAAATTTGACCCACAAAATGGGCAAAAGTTAGCATCTAAATTTTCATAGAATTCTCCAGGAACATCTATTTCTTGTTGAACTACTACATTGTATGGTTCACTATTACACTCATTACATATCATAACGATAAATCTCCTAAAGCAACATGAGTCATCATCATTTCATATCCACCAATCATCTTGCCATCAATTTCTATTTGAGGAAATGTCCTTGCATTTGGCACTGCTTTAAAAAAATCTTCAGGTGTCCATGGACTAAACTCATCTTCAATGTTTCTTTCTTCATAACTAATTCCTTTATGTAAGAGGTATGCTTTTGCCCTATCGCAAATAGCACAATTGTTCTTACTCCATATAACTGCTCTCATAAACTTAATCCCTCGAATGATTTCTTATTAACATCTTGTTTAACGCCACCTAATGTGTAAGACGTTATCTCTGTTTCTTGTGGAGCAACTTGTACTGCTCCGCCACTAATCCATTTCTCTGTCCATGGAAGTGGGTTATGTAAATGTGTATGGAATGGTACAGGATAATTAAGACTCTTAATCCTTTTTGCTCCAATCCAACGTACGTATTCTTTTAAAAGTTCTGTATTTAATCCAATCATTGAACCATTACCAAATAGATAATCACACCATTCCTCTTCTTGCACCAGTGCACTCTCAAATAAATTCATTACTTCATTGTGTGTTTCTTCTTTAATCTTTTCAAAATCTTTATCGTCTTTGATTAGAGTTCTAATTATATTTAACGATGCTGCAAGATGTAGATTCTCATCCCTTGCAATTAACTTAATAATCTTTGCATTACCTTCCATTTGTTTTAGTTCTGCAAATGCCCAAGAGCATGCAAAGCTCACATAGAATCTCATACCTTCCAAAATATATATACTGATTAAACAAAGGTATAATAATTTTTTATGTTTATAAGACCCATAAGGACCTTTCCAATTTATTAGATTATCATAATGTTCTGATATTGCATTGCCGCAATCTTTAATTTCTGGTATAGATGTTATCTCATCAAATACTTTTGATGGATTAGGATAAACATTTCTGATTAAGTGTGTGTATGAGCGAGAGTGAATAGTCTCAAAGAATGACCAGGTCTCTATTAGTAATTCTAATTCTGGATTACTTGCTATGGGAAGTAAAGCAAGGTCTGGTGACCTGCCTTGTACTGAGTCTAATAGGATTTGTCTTTTAAGATTTGCTGTAAAGATATGTTGTTCATTCTTTGTTAACTTACCAAAATCAATCTTGTCTTTTGTAACATCAATCTCATCTGGTGTCCAATAGAATGATAACATCTTTTCATAAAGCTTTTGTATGGGTGGATATTTAACTATATCATATCTAGCTATGTCTACTCCTTCATCAAAAAATAAATTCTTATCTAAGTGTCGTTTTTTGTTTATCTTAAATACGCTTTTTTTCATGTCTTGGGTTCATTCTCTTTAATCCATGTTTTTAATTCTTCAACTTCTTTGATGTACTTTGCTCTCATAACCATATAGCCTTCATCACCTGTTCTAACATATTCTCTATTACATATGTTAATGTTATTAATATAATTCCTAATGGTATCTTGGTATGGTTCTCTAAACTGTAAAACTTTCTCCACAGCCACACCTTGCCCTTTCTTTTGGATTATAAAATTCAAAGCCTTCATTAAGACCTTTTTTCTTATGGTCTATCTCTGCGCCTTCTACATATATTTGTGATTTTTTATCAATGATAACAGGAATACCTCTAACCACAAACTTATCATCTTGGTCAGTTTCCATTATATTGTATTCTAAGTGGTATGCCATACCAGAACAGCCAGTACCTTTTACTAATACTCTAAGTTGCTTATTGCCTGTGATTAAAGTATTTAGTTTTTCAACTGCTTTGTCGGTTAAGGTAATCATGATGGTATGTATATAAAAAAAGGACCGGAGTATTTGGTGATAAGGAACTCCGGAGAAAACCTCAGTTAGCTATCATGCAGCTAACAGATAATCGTTTTTGCCGATTAAATTTTCATTTTAAAGTCTTCGTTGACTGACGAGCCTCAAGCGGATCTGCTACCTAATCGAAGCCTTGTCTCCCCCATAAAATAGTACCCATGACACATGTGTCTTATATTATTTGGTGGAGGAGGCGGGAATTGAACCCACGTGTTAAGTGCTCCTACTTTTACCTTTACGTCGTTATATAACTCACTTCATTTTTGAATGAATGTTATGCATCATCAGATGTCAGTAACTTCCAAAGTATTGCTGCGGAAATTAGACCAACTAAACCAGCGTCTCCTAGCTGATGTACAATGCCTATGATAGTACCAATGACGTCTCCGCCAAGGAAAGGTACTGTACCACCGAACACTACCTGTAAAACGATAGCTAAACTAATCAGTGATATACCAATAGCTGTAGCAGCTGCGACGCCGCTTGTGATTTTATCTAACATATATTCTCCTATGTCGTTGTTGTAAATAGTTTAGCCTTATTTCGAAGGTACATCGTCCTTAAATATTTCATCAATATATTAAGTCAATTTAAGGAATAGTTGGAATGTTTGATAAGATTCCATTATATATTTATATATATCCTATTTTTACCAAAGTTGAATCTATTATAACATAATTTATAGGTATTGTACATACCAAACGCAACTATTTTGCGCAAATAATTGAAAAAAAGAATAATCTTTAGTTTTATTCATAATAGTATCGTGGTGTATTTATAGTTTGAGGGCGATAGTTATAATCTGGTTCTGTAGCATATCGCCATAGCTCTTTATATTTAGGGTCAATATTATTACCAGTAGTTTTAAATAATGTATCTTTATAAAATTTATTGGTACCCAGTAAATTAGGTCTAGATTCTAAAACCTCTTTTGCATGTTCTCTATCCTCTGCATTAGCGTCAGGTTCTATACCATGTAAAATAAAATTAGCAACCATTTCACCTATATACCTATGACCATCTTCTCCTCTATGGTCATCTACATACATAACATCACTATGGTCAACTATATCACCATTAGCCATTATACCTTGCTTCTCAAGCCATGGGTCTATTCTCATTATATTACCAAACATTTCATGACCAAATTTTGGTTTTAAATAGAAATAATCTAACATTTCAGGTTTATACCAACAGTCAGAGTTCCACCAATAATAAGGAATACCATGTGCTTCTAAATAAGATGCAAGATGATTTTGTGCTCTTGCCCAAGCTTCTCTACAATATTCTTCATGAGTTGGCAAATTACAAAGAGCTTCTCTATAATCTACATATCGTTTATAAAAATCTATTAAGTCCTGTACTTCTGGGTTCTCATCTTCTTGTAAAAAATATGGATGTATATCTTGTTTAAATCCAGCTTTAAAAAGTAGATTTGGAAAATGTAAACCTAAATGATTTAATTTTTCAGGTACTTTTTTTAACATTGATGTTTCATCATCTCTTTCTAAATATATTCCTGTTGATGTTAATTTAACTGGACCCTCGCGAGGAAATTGTTGTAAGAATACATATGAATCTGAGTGGGGTGCTTTCTGATTAAGTTTAAGTGCATCAGCAGTTGCACCATCACGAAATGGGTCATCTGCATATTTACGATGATATGGAATACTAAACCTATCTGAATAAGTCCATTGCACAATAACCATATCTGGTTTTACTGTACTTGTTTCTAACCAATGAATAGTAGAATCTGTTATACATGTAGCATCATCTCCACCCTTTGCTAAATTGACAACGTTAGTATCACCCAACATTTCACCTGCTACATTGGGCCAAAGCTTATCAAAATAACCTTTTTCAATAGCATGATTAGTGCCATGAGTATGTGAACATCCATTAACTAAGATCACTTAATCCACTCCGTTTAATATAATCTCTATATTGATTCATATTATTTACCATTGGTTCACCTTTAAAATTTAAAGAAGTATTAAGTAATACAGGACATCCAGTTTGTTTAAACCATATTTCTAAAACCTTCCGCAATACAGAATTGCAAGATTTATTAACTATTTGTACTCGAGCACTATTATCTACATATGTAACAAGAGGAAGTTGGCCGGTTTTATGCTGAGCTGTAAATTGCATATATTTACTGGCAGGTCCTCTAAAATAATTATCATATTCTTCTGCTAAAATTGCTGGAGCAAATGGTCTCCAAGATTCTCCTTTATGTTTTAAATCATTCATGATTAATTCTGATGCTCCTCCTCTTGGGTCTGCAAGAAGTGACCTATTGCCTAATGCTCGTGGCCCAAACTCTGTTCGACCAGAACATACTGCGGCAACACCTTTCTTATGTAGTTCTACTACTATTTTATATGCGTCCATTACAGGTACTTCAGTTCCTAAATATGGGTCTTGCCATTTTAGTTTCTTTCCATAATGTCTTGCGGCTGCACCAAGTGCTGAACCACCATCTCCAGGATTTGGCATTATCCAAATCTTTTTTTTCATTGATGCAATCTTAGAATTAGCTACACAATTAAGAGCACATCCACCCATAAGAATTAAATTATCATGAGAGGTATGTCTTTGAACTGTTTTTACTAAATAATATTCATAATGTTCTTGTACATTTCTTGCTAAATCTCTTTTGTCTTGTTTAGTTCGTACTTGTATATGTTGATTTTCATATCTTGGTTGAAATAAATAATGACGAAAATGAGCAGACCCTTGAAACATCGGAGCTAATTTTGGAACTGAATCAATTACTTTAAAAAGTTTTGGGTCATCTCTATTATATCTTCCACCTAAAGCGGCCATAGCCATAATAATATATTCATCTTGCATTTCCTTATAACCACACATGTTAGTTACATGAGAGTATGGCATACCAAAAGATTTAGGATATTGCATTCCCCAGGTTTTTGTCCATACTCCATCACGTACTTTATGAACTGTAGCCGTATCCCATTCGCCTACGGCATCCATAGTTAATATATCACAATCGTCAAATGGAGATGTAGCCCATCCGGCCCATGCATGTGTTTCATGATGGTTGTATTCTCTATCAACACTGATGTTTCTTTTGATTGGGGGAAATTGACCAGACCATTTACGACGTTCATTTACTTTATCAAGTATTTGATGACCTACTACAACATCAGCATCGGGCAATAACTTAGGGTTTAACCATTTATCATTTTTAATACGTGAATGTCTTTCTTGATGGTGAGCTTCTAATATTCTACCATTTTCAATTAATGCCCAACATGCATCATGTGACCCTTCAGATATTCCTAGTATTCTCATAGTGTACAGCTTTCACAATATTCCTCATATTCTTTTTGACTATTAAAATCATCTCTTCCTAATTGTGATTCATCTTCATTTGTCAAGTCATTAGTATTAAAATAATACAATTGCTTACCACCATATTTATAGAACGTAATTAAATCCTTTATCATAACAGATAAAGGTATTTTCATATCTTCGTATTGAGCTGGATTATAACTGGTGTTTACTGATATTCCTTGGTCAACATACTTCTGAAGTACTGCCATGATTTTAAGATAACCTTCTGGTCCAGGTTGGTCCCATAATAAATCATATTTGTTTTTAAGATTGTGGATATTAGGTACAACCTGTGGCATTACACCATCTTTAGATTGCTTATACGATACAAGAGCACGAGGTGGTTCTATACCATTTGTTGCATTACCTATCTGGGCCGAGGTTTCTGCTGGCATTATAGCCATTAATGTCGAATTTCTTATGCCGGTTTTCAAAAGCTGCTTCCTAAGCGCCTTCCACGGCATTCTTTCCTTGTGTTTGACTAATTCATTGACCTCGGGTTTATAGCTATCTATCGGCAAGATACCATGCCCGTACTTAGTCTCGAGATTTTTATAGCATGTTCCTTGCTCTTTTGCTAGGTCTGCACTAGCTTTTATGAGATAATATGACCATGCCTCTGCGTAGAGATCAACGGTCGTAAGGGCTTCATCATTGTACTTCAGCCCACGCTTCGCCAAGAAGTAGGCAAAGTTTATGATGCCTACACCTAGTGGTCGTCTAGCCATTGTTGACCTTTCTGCAGCGATCACAGGATAGTTTTGATAGTCAAGGAGAGCATCAAGAGAACGTACTGCTAACTCACAATAGTGTTCAAATTGAGATGGGTCATTTATAAGACCCCAATTAATTGCAGATAGAGTACATAAAGATATCTCACCTTTATTTCTATCGTCATATGATTCTAATCCATGACTTGGTAAATCGATTTCACAACAAAGATTTGACTGGTGTATCGGTGCTTGTTTCTCAATGAATGCACCATGTGTATTTGCATGGTCTACATTTTGTAGATATATCCTACCTGTCTCTTTACGTTCTGTTAAGAACTGAGAGAATACCTCGAGGGCTGGTAAAGATTTCTTACGAATCTTCCATGACCTCTCATACTTTTCATATAACTCTTTAAATTTATCTTGGTCTTCAAAGAAGGCATCGTATAATCCAGGGACATCGTCAGGAGAGAAGAATGTTATCTTGCCACCTTCTAATAGTCGTTCATACATTAACTGATTAAACTGGAATCCATAATCCATATTACGTACTCGTGTCTCTTCTGTACCTCTATTATTTTTAAGTACTATTAAGTCTTCAAATTCATAATGCCATACTGGCATATAAACTGTTGCCGCGCCACCTCTTACTCCGCCTTGAGAACAAGACTTAACCGAGCTTTGAAATAATTTTAAGAATGGTATTAGACCAGTATGCACAACAGAACCATCACCAATATGTGAACCAACAGCTCTTATCTTTCCAGCGTTAATTCCTAAGCCGGCCTTCTTACTGATGTACTTAACAATTGAAGTTGATGTTGCATTGATTGAGTCTAATGAGTCATTAGATTCCAAGACTACACATGAAGAGAATTGTCTTGTAGGAGTTCGGCAACCAGCCATGATAGGCGTGGGTAATGATATGTAAAACTGGCTTATGGCATTATAGAATTCTCTAATAAACTTCATACGTCTACCATTATATCGTGCAAATAAAGTCATTGCAATCATAATATATAACACCTGAGGCGTTTCATATACTGTACCATTAGACCTGTTTTGCACAAGATACTTTGACCTCATTTGTTCCATACCAGCATATGTAAAGTCATCATCTCTATTATGATTAACTATATAATTGTTTATATAATCAATCTCAGCTTCTGAATATTTATTTAAGATATCTGAGTCATAGACACCAGCATCAATATTGTGGTCTATAATATCTTTAAGAGGCCAAGGGTCTTTATCACCATATACTATTTTCTTAAGCTTGTAATTAATAAGCCTTGCTGCTACAAATTGATAGTTAGGGGTTGTCTCAGTTATGAGTTCAGATGAGGATTTGATTAAGAGGTCATGAATCTTTACAGATTCCATCTCTTCATATATTTGAACATTGGCTCGCATCTCTATTTCAGAAACAGAGACACCAACTAAATCGTTACAGGCCCACTCAAGAACACGGTGGATTTTATTAATATTAAACGGTTCAGTTTCACCTGACCGTTTGGTCACAAAAATAGACGTCATGTCACTCCAATTAAATTATGTTACAATATATTTTCAGCAGATATAAGAATGTTTTCTCTTGTTTTATATATAGGAACACCTGCAAAATAAGCTACAGGTTCAATAGAATCTAAATTTACAATAGTTCCTTTGTTACTTTCCAAAATATCATGACTTAATATATGTTGACCTGTATTAATATCTTTAACTTCTTCACTAAGGTCAAGCGATGTATCATAACCTAAGTCTTCTAATACCTTTAGAATGTCTTCTTCTTCCATTCCAGTTTCTTCTTTTATTAAAAAGAGTGCAGCGGCATATGAAGCTATTTTACTTTTTCCAAATGGGATTTTCTCAAGTATTCTTTTTATATTAAAGACTAATCTATGAAAAACAGTATATGTTTTCTTTTGAGCAGGGGTCTGGTCTTTTACTTTAACTAATAACTTGCCTTTGTCATTAATCACTCCTTCAGTATAGGCATCGGTATCTGACCATTTAGTTACAAGTAAGCGCATAAATTTATACGTTAAGAATAAATCTACTGCGCTTTCTTTAATATATTCTGCTGCCATTTATAATTTCCTTAATACATCTATAACAGTCGAGTCTAGTGGGACTTCGACATACTTATCTTCTGGTAAATAATTTAAATATACCAGAAATGTTTTAACAATACTTTGTAAAGTATTATGTGTTTTTGCCATTAATATTTCTGCACATACATCAGGGCCTAACACATTACCTAATATAATAATATGGTTTAATATCAATCGCTCTTTCAAATCATCATCACGATAATATCTATTAACTAATCGGTTGATATATTTAAACCTCGATATATCTTCTTTAAAGTCTTCAGTTGTTGCCCATTTATCTTTTTGATAATGTTTTGCAGCATATAACTCAAAGTTATTCTTAGTCAATTCCATAATATATATTTATGTTTATTTTGTGGGAAACAATTCTTCTTTTAATTGATTTTTAAATTCTTTCAATTGTTTCAATAAACTTGATTTACTTTTACGTTTATCTAACTCAATCCCAATCGTTCTACCATACTCTTCTAAATCATCTTTAGATGACCTGTTAGAATATGATGCCGCTTCAGATTTTTTCTTCTTTGGTTTAACACCATTGAATGCATCTTGTTGCTCTTGAGTTAACGCAGCCGCAACCAATCTTTCACCAGTCGGACTTAAAATACCTCCTGCGTCAGCCGTACCATCGGCTAACCAACCAACTTTTTCTAGTGGCATATCTTTCTCCTATGTAATAATAATATCTGAAAGCCAAAAGTTTTTAAACTTTCCATCTCCTTTCAGTTTCACTTCAACGTGATTGCTCCCTAGTTTATTGATTATACCTTTTTGTCCATCATTAGTTACTACGTCATCATTCACATTAAATAATTTACCAGCCGCATACTTCTCACGAAGTTTTGAGACTGGATTTAATTTTATATTTTGTCTATAAAATTCTGATTCTTTTATACCCATGCCTTTTTGAACTGCTTTCATAAGTCCTTTGGCATCTTTAAATCTTTTTGGTAGACCACTAGCAAATTTAACTAAGTCATTATCTGCGGCCGCTGCTCTCATCTTAGAGGCTGACATACCTTCAGCACCTTCAGCATCTGGGTCTCTTACACCGGCACTCATAACATCTATTACATCAAATTCATAAAATCCGTGTCTAGCTTTTCTACCATTAAAATCATCTAAAAGTTTAACAAATTCTTGGTGTCTATCATCACCAACAACTAATTCAAATTCTGTATATCCATCTTCATAAGCGGTTACCGCTACATCCCAAATTGTCTTAACTTTTTTATCCATAAGTATATGACGCGCATGCTTAGGAAATACTTTACGCATATACTTAACTTTAGTTCTCCAATCTAATGGATTCTTTTTATTACCTGAGGTTTGGCTTGCATATACCCTATGGTCACCTGTACCTTTAGACATACTTACATCTAAAAGTTTTTCGTGTCCAATAGTAGGAGGATTAAACCGACCAAAGTTTACCGTGACCGTTTTAGTCGCGGCCTCTTTGAGAAGGTGTTCCTTAAATGTATGCAATCTAGCCATTAGTCTGGGTGCTTTACTCTCTTAGCTGCATATAATGCTTGCATAATTTCTTTATTTGCTTTGTCAAGTTTGGAATAAACATCCCAGTACTTTCCGGAATTATCACCACCCGATGGTCCGACATCAGCATCCATTTGAAATAGAAAATCACAATGTTGTCCAAACTCAAGAAATGCTTTTTCAATACGTTTGACTTGTTGTTTCATTTGTGCTGGTGTCCAAAGACCTTTTATTGGTCTTATCCTTTTAGCCTCATTAACATCTGTATATGGTATAGGCCTATTACCCATTTGTTTCAATGCATGTTGTGTGTTTATTGGTTTGTCTGCCATTATTTTATCCTCTTAATTTTTTTGAGTGCAGCATCAAGTAACGCACCATCATCTGCATCAATGTATACAGCAACATGGTCTTTACGTTTCATCATACGGAACTTAACACCCTTTGCTTTAATAGTACGTTGTATTTCTTTTGCACTATCTATATCTGTTTTAATAATTGCCCGTGGATTTTCAATCTTAACCGCATCGCCACCATAAGCACCTTGCATTTCTGTAGGTAATTTAACATTAAATCTGCCAAACTTTTTCTCACCAGGAGCAGCTGGTTTATTTGGGTCTATACGAGCAGGTGATTTTAGAATAGCTTTCTTCATATCAGCAACTGTTTCTCTACGACCATCACCCTTTGAGCTGAGTGTCATAACAGTATCGCTACCTACTACTAAGTCTGTATCATCAAAATAGATTGATGAACCAGCAATGTGTGCTTTAATTTTTGGGTCTTTCTTAAGAAAATTTGTAATTGCTATTTGCCAATTTTGGTTTCTTTGACCATACCCATGCCAGCCTTCATCAGATATTTTAGATTTATCTGTTACTTTACTAGCTTCGTTTATGTGTGTTTTTAATGTCTTCATTTGAATGGTTCTCCTTTTAACCACATAACCAGCGAGTATCTTGTACCAGTTATTACTTTATCCACTTTATGCCATATATCAGAAGGGAACACGGATATAGACCCCCTCGGCTTTAGTTGTTCACATAATACAGGATTAGTAATCCCATATTTATTTTCAGGGTCGAAGTACATATCACCACCTTCATACCCATCATTTAAATTTACAGTAACACTTAATTTTCTTATTTTACCATCTTTACCAGGCCTAGAGAATGTATCTCTATGCCAATTATAAAATTGGCCTACTCCATATTTTGTAAATTGAAGCTGTGGTACTGGTTCCCATTGGAAATTCCAGCCCGCGCTTGTATTTGCTATATCAACATAAGGATTTATTAAATCTAAAATCCATTTGTCATATAACCATGTTACTTCTGAATCTCTATTAACACTAACATTACCTTTACCAGTTTTTGCTGGGATTGGATCTTGTGTTAAACCATATTTAATTATTCTATCACATTCCTCTGAAGATAACGCACCCTCAAAGGTCCATACAAAATTTTTTAGTCTCATCGCGACTCACTTTCCCACCCTTTAATAATATCTTTACTAAAATTGTTATAACTGAACTCCATTCTGTCAACAATTTTGACTGCACCATCAGTTAAATGGTCTATTGCAACATATCCTTCAGCTCCTGTTACTCTAAACCCATCTTTAGTCTTTACAAATGTATTTATACTATCCATGGAGTCAAGGTGTGTTAATAACTTTCGCTTGGCATTGACAAGCTCATTCTGCATGTCAAACATAGTGATTAAGTTAGTTGTATTGTCATCATTGAACCATTGAAGTGCGGCAATCTTAGAATTATTCTTTCTATCTTTACCAGCTTGGCTCTTTAATCGGTCTATTTCTTTGTCATATCTATCATGAATCCATTGTACTAGTTCTTTTGCATGCGCTTTAGTGTCGCTAATTTCACTTTGCGCTCTAACCTTCGTGTTTCGAAAGGTATTAATAAATAAATTAATATCTGTATCTGTAGATACGTCTTTAAGCGCGTTAGCGGAGATTTTCTGAAAGAGTTTTCCAGCGTTTGATATGTGTTTGGTAATTTCATCTGTTTCCCTTTTGGTTAATGTAGCGAGACCAGAAATATCTGGGAAGTTAGCAGATTTCTGCCATACACTCCTAGGTTTTTTAAATGCTCCAGTGGTTACACCAAAGGATGCATTCATTTTTTCAAAGGTCGCACCTTGATAATAAGTATGCCACACTACTCCAATCTTTGCTCGCTGAATCTCTTTCGCTGCTTCAATAGGTACTGCATATACTATAGTGTTCGGATGGAAGGTTATATACTTCTGTCCGTCAATTGTTTGTCTCTTTAAGTCTTTTTTAGTGAACATAATATCACCTTGGTAGACTCCTTTCTTTATGCCAAGTTTTTTAAATTCTTGAAATGCTACTGTAAGTTTTGCTGCTAAATCACCTGAGGTATCGGCCTTAACATCTTTAACGCTCTTATATACCTTAGGGTTTTTATTGAATATTCCTTTCTTTGCAACAAAAAACTTATCATCTTCTGGGTCAATACCAGCAAATACTGCCGGAGCTCCATCCCATTTAACTGTAACTGCTTTATTAACATTCGTATTACCAGCTAACATATCTCTTAAATCGCGTAGGGCAAAGATAGCCGCACGTGCCCCTTTCACGCCGCCATCTATGACCATATCTTCTATATGGATCATGTGTGTATTCTTAGCTTCTTGTATGTGTCTCTTTAAATTCATTCGAATAATCCTTTGAAATTTGTTATCTTATCTCCACGTTGTGTCGCTGCACCTTCAATGTCAAATGTAAACCCTGCACCAGATTTCTTAAATGATATCTTATGGTATTTTGGATGGTCATCAGCTATCTCAGCAAATATGTATAAATTAATTACAAAATATTCTCTCTTTGGATGTATATCAACAAGCAATATCTTTACTTGCTCTTTGTTTAATTTTGGATTGCCTTGCTTTAATGATGCAACACTTATAATTTCATAGTCAGCTTTAGATGCATTACCATATACTTTAACAACTGGCAACTTAGTATCACCCATAGCCATAGACCTAACTAATTCATTAACAACTTTAATACCATTTTTATTAACATCATCTACAATTTTGTTTATAATATTAAATGATATTACATTACCAACTAAGAAGTCTATGGATTCTCCACTGACCATTGGTCTACCAAGTGCTTTATGCATAGCTATTACATCATTGTTTACTACCTTTACATCTTTATAAGATTTATTAACGTGTTTAGTATAGTCCCTACCTAATTGTTTATTTGAAACAATAGCATCCATCTGTTCTTTCTGGCCTGGTCTTTCATTTAATGTACCTTCTCTTAAAGCTCTCTTTGTGAGATTATTAATAAATCTTAATTCGGCTGCTTCTTCTCTTTTCATTAATTTTCCTATAGAGGCAAGAATCCCTCTTGTAAATTTAATTGCTTGCGCTGCAGCTTGTTTAAATTTGCCTAGAGCATCTTTACCCATTTGTTTAGCCTTAGCCATAGCATCTCTAAATACTGCTTCATCTAAATACTCTTCAAAATAAATGCCAGCTTCATCAGCATTTTTTCCAACATCATATTTACCTTTAATAAGTTTTGTAATCTTACCAAGTTTAGCTCCACCTTTAGATTTCTTTAAAGATATTTGATACCATTCAATGCCATCACAAGATAATTTACCAGTCTTTTCATCACTTACTATAGGCTCATCAGTTCTTAATGCATCATATAATTCTTTTGCTGTTACATCGATAAGAACACAGTCAGCAGTATTAGGTTTAACATCACCTATAATACCTTCTTTATTTTTTAAAGCCTTATAGTAACTACTAATATTAGTCCAAATTATATATGGTTTCTTAAATCCAATTTCTTTTTTATAATGATATGAACCATTAACCAACATAATAACATCATCTTGAAGGCCTTTATCATTATAACAAAAGTCTACAAAGTCATCCCAATTATTAATGAATTCACGTATTGCAAAATCACCATAAATTTTCTGACCTTTAAGAGTCTTAACAAAATTACTTACATTCAAATCAGTTTTTAAATAAAATCCTATCGATTGCATAAACTCTAAAAATTCTGTTGGATTACTAATACCAAATTCTTTCATACTAGATACTTTAGCTGCAGAACCTGTACCAAATTTAAGACTTAATTTAATTTCTAATTCTTTTTTTATATCACTTAAAGTAAATTGTCTCTCTAATTCTCTTTGAATTTTAATTGGACCACCATCATCACTGAATATTAAAGGATTAGCAACATGATATGTACTCTTTATGTGTTTATATAATTTTTTAATATGTTTCTTTTGGTCAGCAGAATAATTATTTAATTTATTAATATCCCCAACTACTTGTGGTCGTATGTCATATACGGCTTCTGTTATTTTAAATGCTTCATATCGTGTCTTTCTATTTAATACTTTAGCAAACTCTCTATGACTTAATTTAAAATGGTCAGCTGCAATGTCTCTCATTTTTTGGTCAGATACACCTCGTTTTTGCATATCAGAATTTTTCTTAAACGAACGATACATTGCTAATGCACCTTTGTACTTATCGGCATGAGCTATTCTATAGATTTTACGCTTTACTTTTTTAGGAAGTAAATCAACTAATCTCATTCCAGTTGCTTCGTTTGTGTGTTCTCTAAATCCTTGCATTAGTTATCTTTCATCCATTGTTTTGCTATTTTATTATTTGGAAATTTCTTAGACCATCTAGAAAGCACACCAAATAATTTATTTGTTAGATGTGGAGTCTTCTCCCATACTGAATTATCTATTTCAAAAAATAATTTACCAAACATTCTTTGATATACATTAATATTTTTTACAACATCTTTATGCATTTTAGTTATCATTTCTGGTCCTAGTGACCTACCACCAGTTGCACCCCTAATATCATCTGATACAATAGCATATTCTAATTGTGTTGAGACATATACCATAGCACATTCATAACCCTTTGCTTCTAATTCTTTCTTTTGAGATTTAATTTTACCAACATTACGAGCAGTACCATCAATGACAAGACCTAATCTGCCTATCTCTGCGTGTCTTTTCTTTGCTTGACTATGTCTTTTTGCAACATTTCTCACTACATCTCTTTGAAATTGTTGGTCAACATTTAATACTAAGTCTAAAAAAGCATCTTTCATATACTTTTGAAACTCATGGTCTGAGTTAATAGATTTATATCCAAGCTGGCCAGGTAATGCTAGCTGTTCTGCAACGTGAGATTTACCGGCACCAGGAGAGCCGCACATAAATACTGCGTGGAATATTGAGGGGTCATTTCTTCCCTCAAAAATCTTAAATGATTGCATTAAAAACCCTTATATAAGTTATGGATATACAGGTATTTATATGTTTACAAGTTTTTAATGATTTTATTGAGGTTTCTAATTTTGCTGTACGTTTTTAGCTTTGTCAGCTTAGGAACAACATTGTCTGTGATGTTTTTTGTTGAAACATAGCCATAATAATCAAGTATAAGTATCATAGCCATTATATCACCTAGTTCTTTTTCTAATTCAGCCACATTATCTGCATCGTATGGACCAAATCTAATTAATTTAGAGTTTGCTTGTATTACTTCCGCGCACTCTTCTGACAATATCGTCAGTGTTTCTTTTATATTCATTACTTTTTAGGACCTAATATAAAGTCCTCTTTCTCCATAGCATCTTCTAAGACGCTTTTTAATATATCTCCTGCTGCAGCATTAAATTCAGGTCTACCATGAGGATTATCTCCTGGATAATCTACTATCTCATAGTCAAAGTTTATCGACTCAGTTGTTGAGTTTATTTTAACATTCATATATCGATAAACAACATTGTGGAATTCACCACCTGTTAATCGTATATACCAATGCTCATCATCTCTAGTAGGTTGATCTACAAAAGTCCATTTTTTAAATGGTACGTTATCTTTTAGTAAAGTTGACTTCATAATAAGAACCTTCGTATTCAAATTCAATTGTTGAATGACTATACACATTGCGTACAGTTCTTTGTTGTCTAGTCTCTTGTTTACAAACCATAGCTGTGGTAGTGCTATTCTTTTTAGCTTCTTCTGCGCCAAGCGCTGCACCTATAATAGCTCCAGGTACTTTACCACTATCTTCATCGATAGCATCACCAACAACTGCACCGAAGATTGCTCCCCAAAATGCGCTATTGATTAAGTCATCTGGATTTGCCACTTGTTGTTGTTCACATACTTCAATTGTATATGGTTCTACATAGACAACTTCTTTGTAATGGTCTGTTACTACAGCACCAGAACCAGCTAAAGCATTTGTTCCATAAAATAAACCAAACCAAACCAATAGGAAACCAATTATCCAATATTTTTTCATTTCTTTTTCACTCCATTTCTTCTTACATAAGGTATTGCTACCCACCAATCAATTACCATTGCCGCTAAAGATATAACAATCATAATAATATATAATATTATAAAGGCAACTATAAAGATTGGTAATATTATTATTGTTGCTATCCATTCCTTTGTATCATCGATGTCCACTTGTACACCTCTTAGAATTCGGATGACGCTTACATCTAAATGTACCATGACTTAATCTTTTTTTAGAGATTATATTTTTATTATGGTCTCTTCTATATATTACGTGTGGTATCAATGTCTTACTCATCATCATCATCCTTTGGGTGACCTGTCTTAGGGTCAATAGGATTTAATTTTCTAAATAAATCAACATAGTCATGAGGGTGGTCTTTACTATGAACAACCTCTGGCAATCCATCCCAGAATTTCTTATACTTATAAGCTTTATTTTTTGCGTTGTCTGATAGTTTACTCATCTTCTACATCTATTAAATACATTACTTCGGCCTCACTGAATAGTTTTTCAGCAAGTTTATTTGATTTATCCCATTGCGAATTATATATTTTAGGTCTTGTCGCAATGACTTTTCTAATTCCAACTTGGATAATACCCTTAGCACATTCATTACAAATAGGTAATCCATAAACATATAACGTAGCACCCTTTAAAGATACACCAGTAAGAGAAGCATTATATATAGCATTCATTTCTGCATGAACAACTAACTCATATTTTCTTTCCCTATCAGCCCATCTATCTTCGGTATCACGTACCCTTCTTGGGAAACCATTATAGCCTTGGGTTAATACTTGACCACCCTTACCAATAATAACTGCACCAACCTGCGTGCTCGGGTCCTTAGACCATGTAGATATTTCTTTTGCCAAATCTCTATATCGTTGTCCCCAAACTTGTGGTGAAATTGAATTCACATTTTGATAATTAGTCATAACTAAATCCCTCATATTTATTTATCTCTGCTGGCTCGTCTCTTACATTAAGAGTTTGCGCAGTATCTTCTACATCATATAATCTCATCTTAGCTCTATCTATACCCAGAACAAACTTTTTGTTTGCACCTGTTGGGTCATTATATCTATTTTTAAGTTGCTTAACCATTATTTGGTTTAAGTCTTCTAACTCATCTGTAGATATAAGAGCAAACATTAAGTCTGCCGTTGCCGGTAAACCAAATGATTCAGATGTATCTTCCAATCCTATATCTGAACTAGCAAATCCAGAACGAGTGGTTTGTGTGGCAGTAACAATAGGTAAGTTATACTCTACTGCCATGCCACGCAATTCTTCGGCTATTGCTTTAACCATAATATATGAATTAATTGCACCACCCATAGCCTTCATTCTTGAAGAGGCACATATATTTAAATAATCAATACATATCATATCAGGTGTAAAGTCTCTTTTAATCTTAAGTTCTTTTAATAAAGCTCTAAAGTGAATAGAACTTGCTGCCCCCGTGGGATACTCTTTTACAATTAATTTACCAACACCTTTGTCGGTTAGCTTATGCATCTTCTTGTCAAACATATCCTTTGACAAATTCTCTAATTGGTCAATAGGTACATTCATTAAGTTAGCATCTATTCTTTCTGCAATACGTTCCTCTGCCATTTCCATAGTGATATACAAAACATTCTTCATTTGAGTCAAGGCCCCTGCAGCGATATGGCACATGAATAAAGACTTACCTACACCTACACCTGCTAGAGCTACATTAAGAGACTTCTTAACAAGACCACCTTTAGTAATTGTATTAAATTTTTCTAAGTCAAATGGAATATGTTCTTCTGCTCTATGATAAAAATCAAAACGTTCATCTGAGTCATCTACATAATCGTGACCAACTCTTAAATCAAAATTAACACCAAGAGCTTCAGCTAATACTGATGGCAATGCATTTTTATCTAATGTATCATGCTTACCCTCTATAATATTAATAGAATCCATGATTGCCAAATAGATTGCTCTATCTTGACACCACTTCTCTGTATGTTCTATCAACCATTCTACTGTTTGCTCTCCTTCTTGAACACTTATTTCAGGAATAAGAGCTAATGAATCTGGACTGACCTTTGGATTATTCCTAAGTTCTATTGATAATACATCAGCACTTGGTAACTTTGAGAACTTATTAACGAACTTAACAATCTCTTTAAAGACTGCTCTATGTGGTTCTTCAAAATATATAGTTCTTAAATGCGGGATTACATTTCTAGTATAATCCTCATTCAACATTAAGTTACGTAATATTAGTGTTTCAATTTTCATTTGTGTGCATTTATATTCTTGCTATTATAATCCATAACATTATTATCAATGTTTGGTAGACTTTCTATTTGTTGTTTACCATTCTTTGTTGATACATGCCACTCTAAATCTTTATGCTTTGGATAATTTAATGTCCAAGTTACACTTGATTGCTTAAGCATTTTTCTTGCTTTCTTCGTTAATGGTAGTATGTATCTAAATTGTTTTCCATGTATTTTTGATATTTTTTTATGGTCAAGGAAGTCTTGTGTTAACCAATATATTCTCTCAGCTTTTTTATTGTCAAAGAATGATGGGTCTCTTTTCTTTTTAAATACAACATTCTCTTCGCATAGTCCCTTAGTGGAACGTGGATGTAATTTCTCACCTTTGTCTGTTATATAAATGTTAGTCCATAAAAATCCGCCATAAAGAAAGTTAGCTGCTTGATATACATATCCAGGCTTTCCCATAATCCCGTCAGCCCATGTGTACAAAAACTTCTTATCAGGATAATTCTCCTTTAACCATTTAATAGCATTAGATAACATTTGAGTTTCTGAGTTTCTAGGCATCTCTTCTAACATACACATTTTGCCAATCTCATAATAGTCTTCAGAACCTAAGCCCTTAAATAACTTATTTATAGTCCCTTTTGGTTGAGTTCCCCAGCCTAGCGTAAGTACTCCTACCAATACAGGTTGTAATTGAGAATGTAAATAAAACCCAAGAAAGTGTTTTGTGAGACGAGGCATAACTTTAGAATAATGTAATTTTTGAATAAATTCTGTTGCATCGTATCTGGTGATTTCTTTTATTTCAAAATCATACTTCATTAATCTTTACAAGAGGTAGGTGATGTGATGTGTCATGGTAATTTCCATCATGCTTGAAGCTTCGTGTAACTGTTTCTTTAGTCAACCAACCATTAAGATTAATTTTATATGTAATAAATTCTTGATATAAAACACCTTTAGTATCTGTTTCAAATGCTGACTTTAACGGTCCTGGTTGTGGATTACTCATCATCCCATCCTTCTTCGAGGTGTGAGACTTTAATCATATCGGCGTGACCGACTTCATACTTACGTTTAATATAATCTTTAAAATCAGTTCTTATAAAGATGTCTTTCCAAAAAGACCCTTTCAATGTGTCAGCAATACGAACTTTTTTATCTTCTATCTCTCCAGTTGCTGGGTCAACTTTAGAGTACCAACCAATAGTAGGTTTAACTACATATCCACCTTCCATTGCTACGTCTAATAGACCAGAATATGTTTCAATGCCACCTTCCCATGAAACACTAATAGGAATTTTAGCTTTCTCACGTACAAACCTTGACTTTTCTACATTAATAATAAAGTGATAACCTGTAATCTCCGTTCCTTTCTTCTCTTGTTGTCTACCAAGAATCCAGATATTATCACTTGAATAATAAATACCTGTA
>Ga0315329_10000213_pt1 | contig 22530 bp, 22 predicted proteins | sample M150032315metaG_FD_203459 | JGI IMG/M metagenome (GOLD analysis project Ga0315329, IMG submission 203459) | Ammonia-oxidizing marine archaeal communities from Monterey Bay, California, United States - M1 500m 32315 | ecosystem: Environmental > Aquatic > Marine > Coastal | place: USA: California...
TAAGGTCAAACTCTGGCCCTGTAATGTCGAGTAATCTAAAAGTATCTCCCCCAAATCGAAGTGATATGAAGGGTGATATGGAGTCTCTTATCCATCATTTTAAGTTATTTACTGAGGGTTACTGCTTGCCAGAGGGTGAAGTGTATAGTGCTATTGAACATCCAAAGGGTGAGTTCGGTATTTACTTAATTTCAGACGGCGCAAACAAGCCTTATAGAGTCAAAATAAGGGCCCCAGGCTTTGCACACTTAGCATCTATGGATGAGATGACAAGAGGGCACATGTTGTCAGATGTTGTAACCATTATTGGTACTCAAGATATTGTATTCGGTGAAATAGATAGATGATTTCAAATAAAGCAAAAAAACAGATAGATTTATGGATAGCAAAATATCCAGAAGGCCGCCAGAGTTCTGCAGTAATGGAGGCTTTAAAAATAGTGCAAGCGGAAAACAAAAATAGTTTAACTTCTGAATTAATACAAGCAGTAGCTGATTACCTTGACATGCCAGGTATAGCCGCACAGGAGGTAGCTACATTTTATGAAAATTATAACCATAAGCCTATGGCAAAACACACAATAAGAATATGCCACAATATCTCTTGTATGCTTAATGGTTCTGATGATTTGATTACATACTTAGAAACTAGTCTTGGAGTTAAGTCCGGAGAGGTAACCCCAGATGGGCTTCTTTGTGTAAAAAAAGTTGAGTGTTTAGGTGCATGTGTGGGAGCCCCGATGTTCCAAATTGAGGATCAATACTATGAGCATTTATCTAACGATAAGGTAGACGTAATCATTGATGGTTTAAGGAAAAACAGCAAATGAATGAAGTCTGTTTTAAAAACCTAGACAAAAAAGATGCTTGGTCATTAGCAACTTATGAAGCTAATGGGGGTTACTCCGTATGGAGAAAGATTTTAAATGGTGATATAACTCCAGATAGTATTATTGAAGAGTTGAAGGTGTCTGGTCTTCGTGGTAGAGGTGGTGCCGGTTTCCCTACAGGATTGAAGTGGAGCTTTATGCCGCGAAACAATGACTGTCAAAAATATGTTGTTTGTAATTCTGATGAGGGTGAACCTGGCACATGCAAAGATAGAGATATCCTCAGATTTAATCCCCACTCTGTAATTGAAGGTATGGCAATTGGTGGCTTTGTAATGAATGCAAGTGTAGGTTATAACTATATACGCGGAGAATTCATGGAACCCTTTTATCGTTTCGAAGGGGCTCTAAAAGAGGCATACAATGCTGGACTCTTAGGGAAGAATATTTCTGGTAGCTCTGTGAACTTTGACCTTTATACTCACCTAGGTGCCGGTGCCTACATATGTGGTGAAGAAACCGCGTTACTTGAGTCACTTGAAGGTAAGAAAGGCCAACCAAGATTCAAGCCTCCATTTCCTGCTAATGTAGGACTATTTGGCATGCCTACAACAATAAATAATACAGAGAGTTTCGCTTCTGTGCCAGACATATTGGCAAAAGGCGGGCAATGGTTCTCTGATTTGGGAGTTACAAACTCTGGCGGATGCAAACTTTTTTCTGTGACTGGGCATGTAAACAAGCCAGCAAATTTCGAAGTTCCTATGGGCACACCATTCAAGGACCTACTTAAAATGGCAGGTGGAGTACGTAAAGGAAGAAAATTGAAAGCAGTGATTCCTGGTGGCTCATCAACCCCAGTATTGACAGCAGATGTCGCTATGGCTATGAATATGGATTACGATAGTATTGATCAAGCTGGGTCTATGCTTGGTGCAGGATCAGTTATTATTATGGATGACTCTACATGTATGGTAGAAGTACTAACAAGGTTAGCGCATTTTTATTATGACGAGTCTTGCGGGCAATGCACACCATGCCGTGAAGGAACCGGGTGGCTTTACCGCGTGCTTAAGCGCATATTAGACGGCAAAGGAAAGAGTGACGATATAGAGTTATTACAAAACGTTGGTTCAAATATCTTAGGTAATACAATCTGCGCTCTTGGAGATGCTGCCGCTATGCCAGTTGAAAGCTTTTTGAGAAACTTTTCTGAGGAATTTGAGTATTACATCAAGAATGGCAAGAGCATGGTGAAAGACAATGTTTGAAATTGAAATAGATGGCATATTAGTTAATGCCACACCTGGAGAGAATGTTATAGAGGTAACTGACAGAGAAGGGATTAGTGTGCCTAGATTCTGCTACCACAAAAAACTGTCAATATCTGCAAACTGCCGTATGTGTTTAGTTGATATTGAAGGAGCCCCTAAACCGCAACCAGCATGTTCTACACCTGTAAGTGAGGGTATGAAGATTAGTACTCAGAATGAGAAAGCAAAGTCTGGCCAAAAAGCGGTAATGGAGTTCTTATTAATAAATCATCCACTAGATTGCCCAATTTGTGACCAGGGCGGTGAATGTGAGTTGCAAGATGTAGCCATGACTTATGGTTCAGATGTATCAAGATTCAATGAAGGTAAGCGTGTAATTTCTGACAGTGATATTGGTGCATTAATTCAAACAGATATGACACGCTGTATACATTGCACAAGGTGCGTGCGTTTTGGCGCTGAAGTTGCAGGTATTATGGAGATGGGAGGCACAGGTCGTGGAGAAAATCTCAAGATTGAACCATTCCTTGAAGAGGGCATTCAATCAGAACTATCTGGAAATATGATTGATGTTTGTCCTGTCGGAGCATTAACCTCTAAACCATTCAGATATGAATTAAGATCTTGGCAAATGCATGCAACAGAAAGCATTGCGAGACATGATTTGGTGGGATCTAACATTCATGTTCAGACCTATAAAGGCAAAGTTAAACGTGTTGTTGCTAGGAGCAATGACAGTGTAAATGAAACATGGATATCTGATAGGGACCGCTTCTCTTACGAAGGTCTGTCTCATGAAAAACGATTACTTAAGCCACAAATTAAAGTTAATGGGGTTTGGAGAGAGGCTGAATGGGATGAGGCTCTTGATTTCTCAATAAAGGCATTACAGAGTAAAGTAATAGACAATAAAGAGGCAAGCAAGTTAGGCGCACTAGCATCAAATATATCAACACTTGAGGAGTACTATTTATTACAAAAGTTACTCTCAGGGGTAGATTGTGAAAATATCGATTATCGTTTGAACACAAAACACATTACTAATACAGAAAGCCTTAATACAAATATAAAGTTGTCTGATTTAGAGAACATAGATCACGCTTTAGTTGTTGGCTCTTTTACTAGATTAGAGCAGCCAATGATTAACCATAGATTGCGTAAATCGGTCTTAAATGGTGCCACAGTTGATGTAATAAATTCTATGGATTTTGATTTTAACTTTTCAATTAACAATTCAAATATAATTAGTCCAAGTCAAATTGCAAATATTTTAGCAGCTACACTAAAAGCTACTATTGAGTCAAATAAGCAGGAAATTCCAAGTTATTTGAGTAAAGTAGAAGTTACCGAACAAGCAGCTAAAATAGCTGAAAAATTGTTAATGTCAGACAGCTCAGTGATTATTATTGGTGAACATATAACAAACAATAATAACGCATTGAATATTACTAAGCTCGTTAATGAGCTTTCTAAGATAACTAATAGCTCATCTTTAAATTTAAGTATTACAGGAAACTCTAATGCAGCAAAGTTAGCTGGCTTCATGCCTGGTAAGAATGGTAAAGATGTGAATGCAATGTTAGGTTCCGAAATGAATGCCTATATATTATTAGACATCTACCCAAAATACGATTTTCACAACTCCGTATCAGCAATAAAAGCACTCAGCAATAAAAACACCTTTGTGGTATCTTTGAATAGTTTCAATGATGATGATGTAGCTGAATATTCAGATGTAATGCTTCCAATTGCAAGTTATTATGAAACATCTGGCACACATGTCAATGTTGAGGGAGAATTACAGTCCTTTGTAGCTTCTGTTAGCGCCCCAAAAGATGCAAAACCAGCATGGAAGGTTATAAAAGTGTTGGCAGATTTACTTGAAATATCCGGATTCAATTACCTTGACTCTAGCCAAGTTTCTGATGAAGCCAAACATGCGGCCCCAACAAAGACAGAAATCACTCATGATATTGATTTTATAAATTCCAAAGGTGTTGAAATTATCTGGCAGCCATCGCCATACTCTACTGATGCATTGCTAAGGCATTCACCCTCACTACAAGAAACTCAAATAGGTAAGATAAACAGGGCCTCAATGAATGAATCAACTGCGAAATCATTAAAGCTCAGTGATGCAGATGATTATTTAGGTGTTCCAGTTTTTATTAGTGAGATAGTTGCGAACGATTGTGTGTTTATTAATGCCAATAAATCAACATCGAGTGAGGTACAGAAGTGATGGCTCTATGGGAATCATTTGTTGAACTGATTCATGATCTAATACCTTGGCTTGATGGTGGAATTGCAACGGTAGTAATTATCCTTATTAAGGGCGTGGCGTTAGTTCTTCCTTTAATAATTATGATGGCTTATATGACCTATGCAGAACGTAAAGTTATAGGATATATGCAACTAAGAATAGGCCCTAACAGGGTTGGACCATTAGGACTATTACAACCATTCGCAGATGTTTTCAAGATGATGTTTAAGGAAATAATTTTTCCAACGAAGGCGAATATTTATTTATTTTTATTGGCGCCAATTTTAGCCTTTGTTCCGGCCGTAGCTATATGGGCAGTTATACCGCTGGGTGAAGGTTTTTATATTACCAATTTAGATTTAAGTTTGCTGTATGTGTTGGCAATTGGCTCTGTAGGTGTGTATGGAATTATTCTTGCTGGTTGGGCTTCAAATTCAAAATATCCATTACTAGGAGCCATGAGAAGTACCGCTCTTTTGGTTTCATATGAGATTGTAATTGGCTTTGTTATTGTTACAGTAGTTATGGTTGCAGGTTCCTTAAATATAAATGATATTGTTGCTGGACAACAAGGTGGCATTTGGAACTGGTACGTTATTCCATTGTTTCCAATGATGATTGTTTTTTGGATTTCTGCATTAACAGAGACAAACCGTGCACCTTTTGATGTTGTTGAGGGTGAGTCAGAAATTGTTGGTGGCACACATGTGGAGTATTCCGGTATGTGTTTTGCTTTGTTCTTTATGGCAGAGTATATAAACATGATTATGATGGCAGCTTTAGCTGTATTGATGTTCTTTGGTGGATGGCACTCACCATTTGAGGGTATACCTTATTTAGAAAGTTTTTTTGAGTTTGTTCCTGACTTAATGTGGTTATTGGCAAAAATGAGTTTCTTCTTATTTTTATATTTGTGGATTAGAGCGACATTTCCAAGATTTAGGTATGACCAGATTATGCGTTTGTGTTGGAAAGTCTTCCTCCCACTAACGATTGTGTGGATTTTTGTTGTTGCTCTGATGACGCAGTTTAATCTCGGTCCTTGGTTTTAGTATAGTAAATTTTATGATTAATAAATTTAAAAAATTAATTAAAGATTTTGCATTGATTGATCTTCTGTCTGGAATGAGTGTTACTGCTAAAGAACTAGTTAGTACTAAAATTACCGTTCAATTTCCAGAGGAGAGGACGCCAATATCTCCACGTTTCAGGGGAATTCACGCACTCCGTAGATATCCTAATGGGGAGGAGCGTTGTATAGCTTGTAAACTATGTGAGGCGGTATGTCCAGCTAACGCTATAACTATAGAGTCTGAAATGAGGGCTGATGGTACTAGAAGAACCATTCAGTATGATATTGATTTGTTTAAATGTATTTATTGTGGTTTTTGTGAAGAAGCTTGTCCAGTAGATGCAATTGTTGAAACGCAAATTTTCGATTATGCATTTGAATCTAGAGATGGTAGCGTACTAACAAAAGAAAGGCTGCTTGAAATTGGAGATACAAATAAAAAAATGATAGACCAAACTAAGCTCGAAGACGCTAAATACAGGTAACTAATTATGGGATTTGAGCAAATATTATTTTATGTTTTTTCATTTTGGCTTATTGTCAGTTCGTTGGCGATGGTTTTTTCAAGAAACACAGCTTTCTCCGCATTGTTTCTGATCTTATCCTTCTTCTCTTCTGCAAGTTTATGGTTATTGATGGAAGCTGAGTTTTTGGCAATAACTCTAATATTGGTATATGTCGGAGCTGTTATGGTGCTGTTCCTATTTGTTATTAAAATGCTTGACATAGATGACTCCACATTGAAAGCTAAATTTACTGGTTATTTCCCTATTGGATTGGGAGTTGCTGCAGTTGTTATTGCTGAAATGTCTCTAGTTTTAGGTGCAAACCAGTTTGGTATGGATGTTATTGCAGAGCCTATAAGGCATGGTTCAGATTATAGTAATATTACTGTACTTGCGACAGACTTATATACAACATATGTTTATCAATTTGAGTTGGCAGCCGTATTACTGTTAATAGCAATTATTGCTTCAATAACGCTTATTCATAGAACTGAAAAACGTAGCAAAAAACAGTCGATTTCTGAGCAAGTTAATACCAAAGCAGAAGATCGAGTTAGATTGGTTTCTATAGCTTCACCTAATAAAAAGGATGAATGATTATGATAACACTTAGTGACTACCTTATTTTAAGTGCAATAGTTTTTTGTATAGGCCTAGTAGGAATATTTGTTAATCGTACTAATATAATTACATTACTCATGTGTGTTGAGTTGATGCTCGCTGCCGTTAATACTAATTTTATCGCCTTCTCTTATTTTATGGGCGACCAAGTTGGACAGATCTTTGTATTTTTCATTCTTACAGTAGCTGCAGCTGAGGTTGCTATTGGTTTAGGAATATTGACACTAGTCTATAGAAATAAAGGCTCAATTAATATAGATGTTACTAATAGCTTGAGGGGCTAATCCAAGAATGACAATGGAGAACATATACTTAACACTAGCTCTTTCACCATTATTGGGCGCCATTATTGCCGGTTTCTTCGGGGGAATTTTGGGACGTAAGGCCACACACACAATAACAATTTTAGGTGTTTTTATTTCAACAATGTTAGCGCTGTATGTGTTTAATATTCATGTATTGGAGAAAGGTGAGATATTCAATCAGAACATCTATACATGGATGCAAATAGGCAGTCTAAATATAAGTGTTGGGTTTTTGATAGATAATCTAACATCAGTGATGTTGGTAGTTGTTTCATTCGTATCGCTCATGGTACATATTTACACTATAGGCTACATGGACGATGACGATGGCTACACTAAATTTTTTAGCTATATTTCTTTATTCACCTTTGCCATGTTTATACTGGTCATGTCAAATAACTTTATGCAATTATTCTTCGGTTGGGAAGCCGTAGGACTCGTCTCTTACCTATTGATTGGTTTTTGGCATCACAAAGAGTCAGCAATTGAGGCTAATCTTAAAGCGTTCCTGGTTAATAGGGTAGGAGACTTCGGATTCTTGTTAGGAATAGCGTTAGTGTTAATGTACTTTGGATCACTTGACTATATGGAAGTGTTCAATAATCTTGATATTGTGAACGGAGTTACAATATTAGATGGAGCATTAATTATTACTGTAATTTGTATATTGTTGTTTATTGGTGCGATGGGAAAATCTGCGCAGGTGCCATTGCATGTTTGGTTGCCGGGCTCTATGGAAGGTCCAACTCCAATTTCAGCACTCATACACGCAGCAACAATGGTAACTGCTGGTATTTTTATGGTGTCACGTATGTCACCAATGTTCGAATTGAGTGAGGTTGCATTAACAGTGGTAATGGTAATTGGCGCTGTTACAGCTTTATTTATGGGTTTATTAGGAATTGTGCAGAATGACATAAAGAGAGTTGTGGCTTACTCAACACTATCTCAGTTGGGTTATATGACGGTAGCTTTAGGTGTCAGTGCTTATTCGGTGGCAATATTTCATCTCATGACTCATGCCTTCTTTAAAGCTCTTCTTTTCCTAGCAGCAGGATCTGTAATAGTAGCTATGCACCATGAGCAAGATATTAGAAAGATGGGCGGTCTGTATAAAAAAATGCCAATCACTTACATAACCTCCCTTATTGGAACTTTAGCTTTGATAGGCTTTCCTGGATTTGCAGGCTTCTACTCAAAAGACATGATAATTGAGGCCGTGCATTTTTCTACACTTCCATACGCTAACTTAGTCTATTATGCTGTTGTTGCAGGGGTATTTATAACTGCTTTTTATTCTTTAAGAATGTTCTTTCTAGTTTTTCATGGTGATTCTAGAGTTGATCATCATACTGAAGAGCACTTAAAAGAATCTACAACTTCAATAACTTTTCCGTTGATTGCCTTGGCGATACCATCAGCAGTAATAGGATATTTAACGATTGAGCCTATGTTATTTACCGGCTGGCTAAGTAATGCAATTACTGTTGCATCTAGTCACGTCTCTATGGCTGAATTAGAACATGAATTCCATGGTGCCGCATCAATGATACCACACGCATTTATAACAACACCATTCTGGATGATGGTTGCTGGAATTGCTGCTGCATGGCTGTTTTCATTGCACAGGACTGACTGGGCTGATGCTATTAAAAATAGATTTCATCGTACCTATTATGTGCTAGATTCACTCTACGGCTTTGATCGCTTTAATGAGATAGTTTTCGTAAATGGTGTTAAAAGATTAGGCAACCTATTATGGAAGGTTTCAGATATGGGTTTAATTGACAAGATGGTTGTTAATGGAAGCGCAAAGTTAGTTGGATTTGTCGGTTCAATTATTCGCCCTATACAAACCGGATACGTCTATCACTATGCTTTCTTTATGATTTTCAGTTTATTAATTATTTTAACTTGGTCGCTTTTCGCAGGTGACCATCCACAACTTCGTTTAGAGTTTTAGGTATGGACAGTATGCTTCTTAGTTTATTAATATGGATGCCAATATTAGGCGGCTGTCTAATTATATTAATTGGAAATAGCCGTGCAGAGACAGCACGTTGGCTTAGCGCGCTAATTTCTATTGTTGTTTTTATTATGTCAATAGGATTATTTACAGACTTCGATAACTCAACCCACCTAATGCAGTTTACTGAAAAGTCATCCTGGATTTCTCATTTTGATATATATTACCATATAGGTGTGGATGGTATTTCAATGCCTCTTATTATCCTTACAACATTCTCAACAATTTTAGTTATCATTGCTGGATGGGAAGTTATATCTAAAAGGGTTGCACATTATATGGCTGCTTTTTTGATGATGGAAGGCCTAATAATTGGTGTCTTTTCATCGTTAGATGCTGTATTGTTTTACGCGTTCTGGGAGGCTTCACTTATCCCGATGTTGTTAATTATTGGAATTTGGGGCGGCGATAATCGTGTTTATGCTGCAATTAAGTTCTTTTTATATACCTTCTTGGGGTCAGTCTTTATGCTGATATCCCTAATATACATGTACAACAAAGGCGGTTCTTTTTCAATTCTAGAAATGCATGAGCTTGATCTAAGCCTTTTAGAACAGAGCTGGATATTTTGGGCATTCTTTATGGCATTTGCAGTCAAGGTTCCAATGTTTCCTGTGCATACCTGGCTGCCAGATGCCCATGTTCAAGCACCTACTGGTGGATCAGTAATTCTAGCGGCTATTATGCTTAAGATGGGCGGCTATGGCTTCTTCCGGTTCTCATTACCAATTACACCAGATGCATCGCTTGAATTCTCTGAAGTAGTAATTGTTTTGTCCCTCATAGCTATTGTATATATTGGTTTTGTAGCATTAGTCCAGAGAGACATGAAAAAATTAATTGCATATTCATCAATCTCACATATGGGATTTGTTACATTAGGAGTGTTTGCCTTGTTCTTGGCATATCGTCCTGAAAGTACAGAGGGAGCAATGCTAGGGCTTGAAGGAGCAATGATACAGATGATTTCACATGGATTTATATCTGCAGCCATGTTCCTTGTGGTTGGTGTTTTGTATGATCGACTACACTCAAGGGAAATATCTACTTATGGTGGCGTTATAAACACCATGCCTAAGTTTACTGGGTTTGCAGTGCTATTCGCTATGGCTAATGCTGGTCTACCAGCAACATCAGGATTTGTGGGCGAATTTATGGTTATATTAGGAGCAGTTCAAGCCAACATATGGTATGCAGTCTTAGCGTCACTGACCCTTATACTTGGGGCTGCTTATACTTTGTGGATGGTTAAGCGTGTTTTTTGGGGGCCAATAACTAATGACGATGTTAAGACTTTGAAAGATATTAATGGGCGTGAATTTGGGATCCTCGCAGTATTAGCTTTAGCAGTACTCGTTATGGGGCTTTACCCTCAACCAATAATAGAAGTGATGCACGCTTCTATTGAAAATTTATTACAACAAGCATTGAGCTCAAAGTTATGACTAACAACTTCTCATTTGAAATAAACTCATTAATGGTGGCTCTACCAGAGATATTCTTAATAAGTAGTATTGTAATTATTCTACTAATAGATCTATTCTTAACTAGCAAATTTAGACGGGTCACTTATTACCTCTCCCAGCTGAGTTTATTCGTAACTGGAATTCTAGCATTCAACCTAATAGGTCATACTGAAACTGTGATATTTAGTGATTCATTCATCCTTGACGATATGGCATCTGTATTTAAGGTATTTATTTTGGGATCAGCAATGGTTGCAATGGTTTATACAAGACATTACTTGATTCAACACTCATTATTCATAGGTGAGTACTTTGTATTAGTACTACTGGCAGTGTTGGGGATGATGGTTATGGTGTCTGGGTATAGCATGCTGACACTTTATCTTGGTCTTGAAATTCTTTCTTTGTGCTTATATGCACTCATTGCAATAGCTCGTAACAGGTCAGTTGCAGTAGAGGCGGCGCTTAAATATTTTATATTAGGTGCTATAGCCTCTGGTTTGTTGCTTTATGGTATTTCAATGGTTTACGGCATAAGCGGCAGTATTAATATTAGTGAAATTGCTTCATTTGCTTCTAATTCAAATATTAACTCTAGGGAGACTCTAATTCTTAATTTTGGCCTAGTATTCTTGGTTATAGGTATCGCCTTCAAGCTTGGAGCAGTGCCATTCCATATGTGGGTGCCAGATGTTTATGAAGGGGCGCCAACTTCAGTGACAATGTTTTTATCAACAGTGCCTAAGATAGCTGCTCTGGCAATGCTAGTCAGAATTCTTATAGATGGACTAGGGTCTATGCATGATTACTGGGCAGATTTATTCATAGCATTATCTTTATTGTCAATAGCTCTAGGATCTATGGTTGCATTAATGCAGACAAATATAAAGCGTATGTTGGCTTATTCAACGATTTCACATGTTGGTTTCATTATGTTGGGATTTGTGACTGGAGTTGTGTCTGGGTATGGCGCGGCAACATTTTATGTGCTTGTGTATGTTCTCATGAGTTTGGCCGCATTTGGTATAATTATATTGCTTAATAGAAATGGTTATGAGGCTGATAAAATATCAGATTACAAGGGGCTCAGTAAGAGTTCGCCTTGGTTTGCACTTATAATGCTAGTGGTAATGCTCTCTATGGCTGGAGTGCCACCATTTATAGGCTTCTATTCAAAATTTTTCATCCTGCAACAAGTTGTATTGTCTGGATTTGTTACTATAGCAATAGTTGCAGTCGTTTTTGCGGTTATTAGTGCTTACTACTATCTACAAATTATTAAATCTATGTATTTCGATGATTCTGATAATGAAACTACAATTAATGCGCCTATGGATATGAAGTTAATTCTTTCAATAAATGGTGTTCTTATATTGGGTATTGGCTTATTCCCAGATTATTGGATGAAATTGAGTGTTTCTTTGTTCTAATAGTTTATTTTATATAGCTTATTTTTGTAAATTTATTGTTTGAAATATAATGCAACTGACCCCATTTCATCTTGCAATTCCTGTTCGTGATATAGATGAATCGAGAGATTTTTATGGATATAAGTTAGGCTTTCCTGAGGGAAGAAGTACTGATGAGTGGATTGATTTTAATATGTTCGGTCATCAGCTAGTTACGCACTTAAATACTAGTATTGGAAGGCAAGGAAAAGTCCAATCAGTTTCAAATGTAGTTGATGGAAAGGGAGTACCTATACCGCATTTTGGTGTTGTCCTAAATATTAATCATTGGAATCAACTTACCAGCAGAGTTAGCAAAGTGATTGATAACTTTATAATTGAACCACATACTCGTTTCGAAGGAAAGAAGGGTGAGCAGAGGACTATGTTTTTTGAAGACCCTTCAGGTAATTATTTAGAATTTAAGGCATTTAAGGATATCAATTCAGAACTCTTCAAGAAGTAGGCTGGCTTTTATTTTGTAGCTCCGTCTTAGCAGGTTTGCCAGTTTGAGTACGAGGCATCTCATCTAAAATTTCTAGTAACGTTGGGACCATATATTTACTCATAATATTAGAGCAATACAATTGAAGTTCGTCTAAATTAAGTGATGAACTGTTCCTCAAAGTCACAAATGCCTTCACAAGCTCTTCACCGTAACTATCAGGTACACCGATAACAGCGCAATCTTCTATACTTGGATGGGTAAATATACCTTCTTCTATTTCGTAGGCTGAAACCATTTCACCTTTTACTCTGATTCTTTCTGACATTCTGGCCAACCAAAAAAGATCACCATCCTCGTCAAGGCGAGCAAGGTCGCCAGTATGGAACCATGAATTTCGCCACGCTCTTTTAGTTTCTTCCTCCATACCTAAGTATTTAGAGGCCATGATTGATGGCTCACGAGAGCGAATTATTAGTTCGCCGGGCTCGCCAACAGGAAGTGAATTGTCATTATCATCCACAATTGCAACTTCGTATCGGTCTAAAACTTTACCTGCTCCTGTCTTATCGAACAGAGGTAGAGCCACTCCTCCAGCCTCTGTAGAGCCATAACCCCCACCACGAGCTAGTTTAAGATTAAATCTAGATTCAAAGTCGTCATGATTTACCGGTAGAGGCGTCCCCCACATGAAGCGCATATTGTGTTGAGTCTCTTCCACACATGGTTGGGCAGACCAAAGAAGCTGTTGAACCGATCCCATAGCCATAAACCATGTTGCCTTATAACGGTACACATCCTTCCAAAAATTAGAAAGACTAAATCCTTGTCTTATGATAGCTTGGCCTCCAATCATCATGGCTGGCAATATATCATACTGAGTGGCCCCTACATGAAAAAGTGGGTACGGTGAGTATACGCTGTCATTCCTGGTTAATCCGAAAGCCTCTATCATAGACTCTGCTGCCCTGACTGAGCTCCTGTGTGGAATATCACACCCCTTGGATACCCCAGTCGTGCCCGATGTAAAAAGAATCACAGCTGTTTCATCATCCTGGAAGTTACAGGGTAGGTTCGTATTTAAATCGCTAATTATGGAGTTCCAGGGCAGTACTGCTATGTTATTGAACTTCTCGCCTGCATAGGTATGATCGTCAGTCATGATTATTTGCTCAAGGTAATCTAAATCGTTCATTACATCAGTGAGTTGTTGTAAGTAATCATTAGAGGTAATCATTTTTTTGCACTTTGTTAGGTTAATCATACGAGCAAGTGATACACCTTTAAAGGTGTTATTAATAGCAACTTCTATGGCGCCAATTTTTTTTAGTGCATATGAACTGGCTAAAAATTTTATGCAGTTAGGCAGCATTATGGCAACATATTCATTATCACAAATGCCCAAATCACTTATACCGTGAGCTATGGTATTTGTTAATTGGTTAAATTCAGAATACGATAAACACTCACCAGTCTCTGCCTGAGTAACAAATGGTTTTGGGCCAAAATTTTCTGATGACTTTTGAAGTAGTAAACCGAGATTAATTTTTTGTGCTTCTTTACCGGTTAGTTTCATACGATATATGCTGTAACTTTATTGAATTACTCACCATTTTTGCATTTATAAAACTATTGAGATATAAATTAATCGCAAAGTTTACTATTAAGATTATCAAGAGAACATATTACATTATTTGAGATGCAAAATAATATTATCTATTAGGGTTTTATTAACTGTTTTTCTTTATTTATTAAGATATATAATTCAGAGAAAAATGCTGAATTGATTTATTCATAAATTAATAATAAATGTCAATAACCAGGCAATTCACATTTTAGGAGAAAGTGTTGCAAAAAAGAGCCTATACAAAACCCATGATAGTTGCACATCGAGGTGCTTCAGGAGATGCTCCAGAAAATACCATTGCTGCATTTATGTTGGCATGGGAACAAGGAGCAGATGCAATTGAGGGTGATTTTCATATTACTAAAGATGGGCATATAGTCTGTATACACGATGATGATACAGCAAGAGTGAGTGGTTCCAAGCTAGTGATAAGTAAATCAACTCTTAAAGAGTTACAAAGTCTCGATATTGGGAGTCATTTTGGGGATCAGTTCTGTAATGAGAGGATTGCAACTATTGAGCAAGTATTTGCTACTGTAGTAAAGGGTAAAAAAATTCTTGTAGAGATTAAGTGTGGTATTGAAATATTACCAGTTTTGATTGATCAAATAAAACGATCAAGTCTAGACTTAAGCCAGATTATTGTAATCTCATTTAATCAAAATATTATAAAGGAATGCAAAATTATTGAGCCTAAATTGGTTGCGTTATGGCTGAATGATTTTTTTGAAAGTAATGATATTGAATTGATTATATCAACCTTACTAAACATAGGAGCAGATGGCATTAGTTCTAACAACAATTCAACAAAGGAACTTATAACTAAAGTTATCGGGCTGAGCTTGTCTTATCATTCTGGCTGGACGATGGACAATATTGATATTATTAAAAAGACAATAAATTGGGGAACCCAATCAATCACAACGAATAACCCGGGCAAAATTAAAAATGAACTTTTCGGTAAAAAAAACCACACCAGAGTGATATGATATTTAGAAATATTAACGTAATGTTTGCTATTCTTGCAGCCGTAAGCTGGTCTTTTGCAGTAACCTCATCGGCCCTAGCATTGAGTGCTGGATCAGGCATTATCTTGCTTCTTTTTGCTAGATTCTTTATTACTTTTATTGTTTCATTTTTGCTATCCGGTGGCTACACGAGTACTAAAACTAACAGACCACATTTACGATTATTTGTTATAAGTGTTTTCACAACCTTTTTCATTTCATCATATATGGCAGCGATTGAACTGATCCCTATAAGTATTGCAGTTAGCGTTGTGTATACCTTTCCTGTTATCACCTTTTTTGCCTTTTCAATTATAAAATCAAGATCAATAGATACGCTTTCTGCTGTTGCACTATCTGTGTCATTAATAGGGATCTGGATGCTAAGCGGTGTAGACAAGGATGGTTGGAATATTTGGGGCGTTCTTTTAGCGCTTGGGGCGGCAGTCTCGCAGACTGTTATTAATATCGCTTCCAGGCATCACAGCATCGAACCTGGTTGGCGATTACTGAAGAATATTATGGCAATTCCAGCTATTCTATTCACAATTTTATTTATATTTAATTATTCTGAAGTTAGCACTATAGCGCTGATTTGGTGTTTATTTTCTGCAATTGGGATGATTGGCGGCTGTTATTTTTTCTACCATTCAATCGCACAAGTTGGCCCTGTTAGAACTTCTAATATAATGTATCTTGAACCAGTATTTACAATTGCAATAGGTATATCATTCCTAGACAATTTTCTTGAATTGTCGCAGTGGTTAGGCATAGCAGTTATTATTAGTGCTACTTTGGTTTTGGAGCTCTGGGGTAAAAAGTATCAATCTATTGATTAGCTCTCAACTCTATAATAAAAGCATTAAGTATTAGTTTGTTGTGTTACTATTGTTTTTATGTTGTCTTTAAATGAACTTGAGACCAAAATACCGCCACCATTATTAACGATTATTTTTGTAATTCTTATGTGGCTTGCATCTTCATTTTCGGCAAGTATTTTTATACCAGATTATTTAAGAATAGTGCTTTTTGTCTCACTTTGTATCACTGCATTTTCAGTTGCTTTACTTGGAGTTTACAGTTTTAGAAGAGCTAAGACCACGGTAAATCCTTTTAACCCAGATAAAGCTTCAAGTCTTGTGTGTACAGGTATTTACCGATATACTCGTAACCCTATGTACCTTGGCTTGTTTATAGGTTTAGCTGGATGGGGTATATACTTGTCTAGCGCGATTGCTTTGGTGTTTCCATTTATTTTTGTGTTAACAATAAACAGACTACAAATAATTCCAGAAGAAAGGGCGCTTGAATCTATATTTAGATCTAGGTATGTTGAATACAAAACTAGGGTTCGCCGTTGGATATAGATATAATCACTGGTAATCCAATAACACTATGAGCAGTTTGATTGAATGTCTAAAATTAATTGGCAAGATTTTAAAAAAGTTGATATAAGGGTTGGAACGATTGTTAAAGCCGAGGATTTTCCTGAGGCTATAAGGCCTGCGTATATACTTCATGTTGATTTTGGTTCAGAAATTGGTGTTAAGAAGTCTAGCGCGCAAATCACAAATCTTTATACGAAGAAACAGTTGCTGGATAAAAAAGTGATGGGAGTTGTTAATTTTCATCCAAAGCAGGTCGGCCCAATAATGAGTGAATGCCTGGTCTTAGGTTTCTATAACCAAGATAAATCTGTTGTGTTGGCAGTACCAGATATATCTGTTGATAATGGTGAACGCCTTCTTTAGAGTTTTATCAGATAGTATTTTTTAGTCATGGTGGTATCTGTTACTCATCAAATAGCAAGATTTATGGCAACCTAAAAGGGTTTTATAAACCTTGTATTGCTGGAATAAAATAGATAATAAACTATTGAATAAATGAGTACAATTACCTCTATTTTTGGTTACTTTAATAACTACATTTAATGAGCTCAATTGTTTCAATTAAAAACTTATCGAAGACCTATAGTACTGGCTTTGAAGCCCTAAAAAGTATAAATTTGGATATAAATAGAGGTGAAATTTTGGCTCTGTTAGGTCCTAATGGTGCTGGGAAGACTACATTAATTTCTACAATATGTGGAATCATCTCACCCTCCTCAGGGAGTGTAACTGTTGATGGCAATGATATTATCGATGATTTTAGAAAAACACGAAGTATGATTGGCCTAGTACCCCAAGAGCTAACCCTGGGTGCATTCGATAAAGTATGGAGTACAGTTAACTTCTCAAGAGGGTTATTTAACTGTAAAAAGAATGATGATTACCTTGAGCAACTTTTAAAAGATTTGTCTTTGTATGATAAGAGGGATGCAGAATTGCGCACCCTATCAGGAGGCATGAAGAGAAGAGTGCTTATTGCAAAGGCACTATCCCACGAACCAAAAATATTGTTTCTGGATGAACCTACTGCAGGTGTAGATGTTGAGCTTAGGAAGGACATGTGGCAGATTGTTCGTAGTCTAAAAGATTCTGGCGTTACAATCATTCTGACAACTCATTACATTGAGGAGGCACAAGCTATAGCAGACTGTGTAGGTGTAATAGATAACGGTGAATTATTGCTGGTTGAGAAAACAAAAACATTGATGAAGAGGCTTGGTAAAAAACAACTAATAATTGAGCTTAAAGAGCAATCTTATGAGTTACCGCCTACTCTCGATGTATACCAATTAGACCTCAGTGATAACGGGAAACTTATTACTTACACCTACAATCCGGAGGATGGAGGTGCAAGCGTCACCAAATTATTACAGTCAATTAATGAAGCAGGAATAGTTGTAAGGGATATGCGAATAAATGAAAGCTCTCTGGAAGATATTTTTGTTAACTTGGTGAGAAAATGATGATTAACTATAGAGCAATTAAAGTAATTTATAACAATGAAATGACACGTTTTTGGAATACATTATTTCAAAGTATCGCTTCCCCAGTAATTTCAACAGCTCTATATTTTGTTGTATTTGGGTCAGCGATTGGTTCAAGTATTAACAACATTGAGGGGGTTTCATATGCACTCTTTATTGTCCCAGGATTGACTATGTTGTCAGTATTAACTCAGAGCGTGTCGAATGCTTCTTTTGGTATATTTTTTCCTAAATTTACTGGAACAATCTACGAAATATTGTCTGCCCCTATATCATTCTATGAAGCTCTTATAGGTTATGTTGGGGCTGCAGCGTCAAAATCCTTGATATTAGCTACTATCATACTAATCACTGCAAGCTTTTTTGTGGATTTGAAAATAGAGCATCCAATCTGGATGATGACTTTTCTAATTCTGACCTGTGTCGCATTCAGTTTGTTTGGGTTTATTATTGGTTTGTGGGCTGGAAATTTTGAAAAACTCCAGGTAGTTCCGTTACTATTAATTACGCCTTTAGTGTTCCTAGGAGGCAGTTTTTATTCTGTTAGTATGTTGCCACCTTTTTGGCAAACAGTTACTCTTTTTAACCCAGTTCTATACCTTGTTAGTGGTTTTCGCTGGAGCTTCTTTGAAGTATCAGATGTCGATGTAGGTACAAGCTTGTTTATGATTCTTGTCTTCCTTGCACTCTGTTTGGCGTTGGTTGCGTGGATGTTTAAATCTGGATACAGGCTTAAGGAATAACATAAGTCTCTGCATTATCGTGATTGAAATTACAGATATTTATATTTACCCTGTTAAATCTTTAAAAGGGATTGCCCTTAGTGAAGCTGTAACTTGTTCTCGAGGTTTTAAATATGATCGTGAATGGATGGTTACAGATACTGATTACTCTTTTATTACTCAACGTCAAATAGAAAAAATGGCCACCATCAATGTATTGATTGATAGCGTATCTCTCATATTGCAATCTTCTGAAGATGAATATAATGAACTGAAGATAAGCTTGATAAATACTGATAGAGACTTTGTTAGCGCTTCTGTTTGGGAGGATACCTGTAACGCGACTGATGAAGGAGATGAGGCGTCAGAATGGCTAACAAAGATACTTGGCAAATATAACAACAAGGCTCTTAGACTGGTCAGGTTTGCTGCTGATTCTAAGCGTATAGTGCCTGCAAAGCACTTAACAGGTGATGGGGTCGTAGAGAGCTCTTTTTCAGATCAATTTCCATATTTAATAACATCATTAGACTCGTTAGAAGTACTAAATATTGAACTGAGCAATAAAAAACTGATGGGAGTTGAAATGAATAGATTTAGACCCAATATAGTTGTTAAGGGTATTTTGGATATAGAACAAAAACAGCCTAATAATTTATACTCAACCAAAAACAACTATTATTTTGGCCTAAGAAAGCCCTGTAAGCGTTGTAAGATTACTACAATTAATCAAAATACTGGTGAAATAATTAATGCCAAGGAGCCACTAAGGACATTAACAAGTTTGAGCTTTAATAATCAGACTGATGGAGCTTATTTTGGTCAAAATTCAATATTCTCATCTAGTGCAAGCGCACTAGTTAAGGTTGGTGAAAAATTTAACTTAGGTCAATAGATTTATAAGATAAAAATTAACTAATTCTATGTTTTATTCTTAATTGATATAGCACCAAGTGGATTTGATTTTTTCCAAGCGTGTCCATATATTACCTCATAGGTTGCAGGTAATTTCTCGTCTTTTCTAAAAGATTCGTACATTTGAATCATTGTGTTAAAGTTGTTCTTACCGGTGAGCGACTTTGATCGGTTAGTAACTGTTTGTGCTCCGATACCTTTAAGGTCTCGTAAAAGATCAAGTACAGAGTGGTATTTTATTATTAGAGTATCCATCTCCATAACTGGATTTTGAAAACCATTCTGTAGCATCTGATCGCCGATATCGTGCATGTCAGTAAATGTATTTACATGGACTTTATTGTCAACCACAGACCAGCTCTTTTTCAGTTCCTTAAGTGTGTCGGGGCCGAAGGTAGAGAATAGAAGTAAACCATCATTCTTGAGAACTCTGAAGCATTCTGTAAATAGTGCATCTAAGTTAGGGCACCATTGCATCATCAGACTAGAAATAATAATGTCAGCACTATTGTCAATTAGTGGTATTTTATTAGCATCTGCACATACTTTGAGAGGTGCCTCATTGTTAGCCAGGGATTGATGAGCAAAATCAATGCATATGATATTTGATTCAGGAAAGCGTTGAGTTATTTTACTACTCAACAGCCCAGTGCCAGCTCCAAGGTCAACAATAGTTTCAGTATTTGGATTAATAAAGTCAAGTTTCTGGTTAGTGCGGGCGGCTATCTCGTTTTGAACAAGGGCATGTTTATTGTAATTTTTTGAAGCTTTATTAAAGGCGTTCATTACTGAAGACATTCGATCACCTTGTTAGTTATTCTGTTCATTAATTTAAAATAGTGTGATGGTCCTCTTTTAATGTCAAGACCCATAACATCAATTTGAGCGTTATTAATGTTTAAGCCCTCTGTAAGAGTGTTAATCCTTTTTATAGGGACTTCTTTGTCACTTATAATACATTTTATATGTTTATTTTGCATTTCCTTCCTAGCTCGAAGCGCTGTATGCAGGCTAAGTCTAGAACCGTGATATTTAGTGACAACGACAGGTGCCTCAAGTTTGTTTGACTCCGTAAAGTATTGAAAGGTATCTGAATATGTTGCAAAAGCAGTATTTAGGTGAGATGACAACTTATTAGTTATTTCTTTATCTAATTTTTCGAGACTATTAATGAGCGTGCTCAGATTTATTAAATAGTTGAGACGGTTTTCAGGGTCAACTTTAATAAGCTTAGTGCTGATATTTTTTGCAATGATTTTCATATTATTTATGTCCAACCATAAATGATAATTTTTGATTGATTGTTCATTTCCAGATAGTATATTTATTCCGTTAATATCGGTAACAAATATCTTTTTATTTTGCGCAACACTATCAATAACTTTATCAAGCTCTGATTCAAGTTTATTGTCTACAGAAATTAAAATATCTGCTTCTGCGATAAGGCTTATTTGCGAAGGCTTAAGGTGGAAATTATGTACATCTTGGCCAGAATTAAGTAATAGTTCTGTTTCTGTAATGTTGTCTGTTAGGGCGCTAATAATTGAATGAATGGGTTTAATAGAGGTAACAACAAATGGGGCGGCATTAACATTGTAAGAGTGCAGTAAGAGGAAGAGTAGTAGTCTAATAACCATAGATGAAATTATACTATTTACAAGCTATTTATTGTGAATTTGAAAGTATATATTTGTTATTAATTTCGACATATGAATATAGCTCTTTTAGGCGCAGGATAACCTTCTATGGTTAAGTTAGGGTTTATAGGGTCAATAAAGTCTTTCAGAGATTTAGCATTCTCACCAATCCATCCTGTTGAGCGCTGTTCGTTGGTCATAGTTTGATTAATATCAACACATTCAATAGAACTAAATCCTGCTATATCGATCCAACTGTAAAGTGTTTTTACAGAAGGTATTCTCCAGACATTGCGCATCCTGGCATAACGATCAGTTGGTACGATGTCAGGTCCATCTCCTTCAATTATTAGAGTTTCTAGAATAAGTTCGCCATCATCATTCAGCATTTTTTTAAGTTTAAATAAATGTTGCATGTGGTCTTTTTGATGATAAAGAACTCCCATAGAGAATACCGAATCAAAGCTATTCAGGTCTGGCAATTGCTCTAAACGTAATGGCAATACAAATGCACTGGGCGGATTATTTATTAAAGATCTTATGGCCTGAAATTGATAATTAAAAAGTAGAAATGGGTCTATACCAATTGCAAGTTTCGCTCCAGACAATGCCATTCTTATGGTGAAGTAACCATTACCAGAGCCAACATCAAGTACTGTCCTGTTTTCTAAAGGCTGCATGTATTTGGAAAACCTATCCCATTTGATGTCACCACGCCATTCACTGTCAATTTTAAGATTTCCGATTTTGAAGGGACCCTTTCTCCATGGGATTAATTGTTTTAATGATTGCTCCAAGTTAGCAGTATTATCGATATCAAGTTTAATATTTAGATACGGCTTTGTGTATTCTAGTTCAGATGTTTGGTAGAGGTCTATTTCATCTATGACCTTCTTCCATTTAGGAATGTTGCCATTATTTACTGAATAAGCAGCAACAGAATCATCAACTAGTTGTTGACTGATACTTTCGAGTGGAGTGTTCAGGCAATTGTTAAAAAAAGAATTCAACATATAAATATATAAATATATGTAACTTAATATAAGTAGTATAAAATAAATGTTCAAAAAAGGAAACTAAACTTTAAATTTAATCGGAGCAAGAATAAAATGAAGAACAAAATATTGATATTTTTAGCTGTTTTTTTTGTTATGGCAAATGCTATAGCTGGTGGCGATGATCGTGATCAGGGGCCTGTAGAATCTTTCGATTCTCTTGAAGTTGAACCTGTAACTGACAATGTTGTTGTTGGTGAACTAGAAGCGCAAACTATGACACTATCGAATACTGCAGCTGAAGACGAGGTATTAGCGCAAGAAATGGCGGAGTTTGAGGCTGCATTAGCAGAAGAAGCAAGACTAGCAGAAGAAGCAAGACTAGCAGACCTTGAATGGCGTGCTGAGTTTGAGGCTCAATTAGCTGAACAAGCCAGACTAGAAGAAGCTAGATTAGCTGACCTTGCATGGCGTGCTGAGTTTGAAGCTCAATTAGCTGA
>Ga0315329_10000218_pt1 | contig 22193 bp, 20 predicted proteins | sample M150032315metaG_FD_203459 | JGI IMG/M metagenome (GOLD analysis project Ga0315329, IMG submission 203459) | Ammonia-oxidizing marine archaeal communities from Monterey Bay, California, United States - M1 500m 32315 | ecosystem: Environmental > Aquatic > Marine > Coastal | place: USA: California...
CTTACCTTCTCCAAAGCAGTTGATGATATCTCGCGTTCACTAGAATCTGAAATCGAATCAGAGTTAGAAGCGCGAACCGACCAAGAATTCAATTCATACCGAAATGCAAGAGAAGCAGAGATTCAAAATCGCCTTGCAAGATTCCGATATGAGCGAGAATCTGAGCTCAGGGACCAATTATCCGATCGCTATGATAGTAAGAAATCAGAGTGGTCTGAAAGATTGGAGATTGAATTTACTGCGCGCGAAGAAGCAGCACGAAAGGCAATCATGTCTGAAGTTGACGGCCGTCTTCGAAACGAACGCATCACTCATGAGACCGACCTTGACTTACTCAAGGAAGAAACGGTACTCGAACTCGAAGTTGAGATGGAAGACCGTCTCTCCGAGTTCCGCACCCGTAAGGAGGATGAAGTTGCGACTCAATTGGAGCGCCAACTCGACAAGCGCGAGGAAATCATGCGCAACAAGGCACTCATCGAGGTACGCAAGCGCGAGGCGGGCATCAGAGCCGAAATCGAAGCCCAACTCGGTGTCAAGCGAGCTGAAATCCGAGATAGATTGTCTACACTTACCCAGCAGATGGACGACTTCCGAACTATGGCTGAGGTCAAAATGCGTGAGTCGATTGAAGGTAAGGTCCAGGGACAAATCGATACAGAAGCAGCACGACTTGCAGAACAAGAGTCAGAGTATGCGGAACTTCAGTCTCAAGGAGGACGAGTCGAGAAGCGTCAAGATTGGCTCAAGGCAATCTCTGGCCAAGGTACTCAATCTGCACGACCGCAAATGGGCATGGATCCAACTGCGCTTGGTGCAAGGCCTGATGCGCTTGGTGCTACGGGTGGCCGACCATTACGCGGTGCCCTTGCTCAAGCGGCAGCACAACACAGACCTTCGATTGGCCTTGGAGGAATGCGTGCTCCAACCTCTACAGCGAAAACACTCTCTGGAACAGTATCTATTCCAAAACCAATCAAGGCTCCACTTGGGGGTGGTCTGAATCAACCGGTTACCGCTGGAGCAATTTTGCCGCAGCCGACTCATCAAAAGGTCGTAAGGCAACCAGTATTGCCAAAACCGGTTCAAGTTGAACCTGTTATCGAACCGGCTCCAGAGCAAATCATCGAAGCAATTCCAGAGCAGATCATCGAAGCAATTCCAGAGCAAATCACCGAAGCAACTCCAGAACCTGAACCTACAATTGAGGAAATTGTAGAGGAATCTGTCGAAATTGAGGAAACGATTGAAGATGTTTTCGATGAGGCAATCGAAGAGGAACTGGCCGAAGAAGTAGCACCGGTATTAATGACTCCAATTAAGTCGCTTGAGATAGCGAGCAACCCCTCAGTAACTCGGTTAACACCAGTGGAAGCAGCCGTATTATCTCCTGCAAAAAGACGAGGTCCACCTCCAAGTTCTGCACGTGGCCAGAAACCAGGCCAAGCAAAAATGGCCACTTTGAGCCCCGTAAAGAAGCTGAATCCGGTAAGGCAACCAAGTACAACTCTGAAGGTAGTATCTACCGAAGAAGAGGAATGAACGGGCAGAATCCAAACTCCGTGCCTTTCTTAGGTCACTGAGTACTCCCCCCTAACATGAGGAAAGCCCTTGCACTCCTATTGGCAGTACTTTTGTTACCTTCAGCACCCAGTGCATTTGCTTCTACCAATCTCTTGGAAGTAGGAGTTGTGGAGAGTGTAGATGGAAGATTAGTTCACATTTCTTTTTCTTCAGAAAGCACATTGATGACCCTTTCTACCGAGGGAAATTTCTCAGAATATTTCTGGGGAAATGGTGAATTGATTCACCAGTATTCAATCGAATTGAATGTTTCAGCAAAATCAGCAACTCCTGATTCTACAGGATTGCAGGTTGCTATTGCACATACTGAAGGAGTAATGATCATTAATACCGAGTTACGAATCCTCACAAAAACATACAATATGTCAAGCACAATAGATTCAGTAGTTTGGGATACAGAAGGACAACTTTGGTTTGGACAGAATGGAGGAGAACGTCGTGCCAAAGAGTATGATGACCTCCAATGGACTGGCGTGGCAACAATTTCCCACAATACGGCAATGACTGCGATGGCCATCATATCCGACGATAGAATTGTCACAGGAGGCCATGATGATTTGGTCAAGGTATTCGCCCAAGATGGAACCCTCTTACAATCATTATCCGATTATTCGTCGCATCCTACAGTTCTGGTAAGAGATAACAATGGTATGTTACTTGTCGGAACTGCAAATGGCCAAGTCGTCCGTTATGATGTTACAACTTGGAACAAAGAGAGCATGGTAATTTCAAGTGGAGAGAGCGTTAACTCGATTTCATTTGATTCAAACGGGGACCTAATGATTGGCACCCTCAATGGAAAGATGCACCTTGTCGATAGTTCGACATTTACTGAGAGCGACGAATTTGATGCTCCAGGCAGAGTATTATTGGGATTCTATGGACCTAGCGAGGAGCTATATGTTGTTTCAGCATTTACAACTTCTACCAAATTCCGATTATTTGATCTCGATACTGATGGTGATGGAGTAACAGATAGCCAAGATGCATTCCCAACAGATGCAAGTCAGGACACTGATAGCGATGGTGATGGTTACGGAGACGATTCATCTGGAAACATGTCAGATGCATTCCCTGATGATGAAAGTCAATGGTCTGATATCGATGGCGATGGCCATGGTGATAATTCCGATGGCACTTCTCCAGACGCATTCCCTGAAAATGCAGATCAGTGGCAGGATACAGATGGCGATGGCTGGGGCGATGATTCCAATGGAGAAGATGGGGATAGATACCCTGACGATAGCACTCAGTGGGCAGACAGCGATTTTGATGGGTTCGGCGATGAAACGAATGGGACAAATGGCGATGATTGCCCAACAGTCAATGGTTTCTCAACCGGTGACCGGCTTGGATGCAAAGACTCCGATAGTGATGGATGGTCAGATGAGGATGATACCTGGAGTATTGCCGATGGTGCAGATGCACAGAAATCTGACCCAACCCAATGGAAAGATGTCGATGGCGATGGTTATGGTGACAATCAACTGGGTAACTATCCGGATTCATGCCCTACAATTTGGGGTAATTCAACAAATGCCTGGCTACCTTCAAGTTCCGATTTAGATAATCTCACTTTTGAATTCGAAGTGCTTGAAAAATTTGGTTGCCTAGATTCCGATGGTGATGGATTCTGGGATTATGGAGACGATTTAGAATTCGATCCGAATGATTACAGGGATAGCGATGGCGATGGTGCTGGAATTAGCCAAGACTTCGACGATTCCAATTCATTGGTAACTACATTGGAAGAGCACTGTATCATCGATATTAGTGATAATAGAGAGGATTGTCTTGGAATAAGAGATTCTGAATATATGTCCTACAAATCTGAAAAAGAGGGTGCAGGCCAACCGGTTCTTGATTATCATCCTTGGATTAATTCCAAGAATTCAGACGACCAAAAGACAGGTGATAGCGTCGACATGAGTATTGTTGGAGATGTCGCTAAGTTTGGCGGTGGAGCATTTGGAATTGTTCTACTGGTAATACTGTTATTCGTTGGAGTAACAAGGGCACGTAGGCGAAAGGCATTGGTGAAGACCTATGGTGTCCCATATATTCCTGAAACCAAGAGTGCTGAAGCAGAAGCACTTGGTGGACAAGCAGGTCTTTCTGCACACGGTGGAGTCGAAAGCGACAAGCATTGGGACGATGAAGTAGAACCAATGGATCTCGACAGTGAACCCGCCGAAGACATGTCAGAAGGATTCGATGATTTAGACATTAAGAATGATGATATTTCAACCGAAGATGCTGGAGTACTCGAGGAAACTGCGTCCTTAGAAGAATTAGCAGGAATGCCTGAGCCCTCCCCAGAACCAGTAGAATCTACAGATGCCATTGCAGAAGCGATGGTAGCTCCAGAGGCACCACCAGTGCCTGCAGAGGGATTACCCGATGGCTGGTCCATGGAGCAGTGGAAATGGTATGGAGCCGAGTGGCTCGCTTCACAAGGTAAGTAATCAACGGAATACGATTGGTAGACTCTCTTTGAGAGCCCCGAGTTCCGAGCCGCTGTAAACCGGCTTTCCGTCCACTTTGAGCGTGGACATTATCAGCCACAGAACAGCATTCCAACTCAACGGACTTGCAAAAATCTCAACTTCTCCACAAGCTGCCTTTGATAGCAAAATGGATTCTGGACCTTCACTATTGAAAATTGCACGCACCAAATCAGGAGTACTGAAAAGAAAACCATTCGGGCGCCAGTCCATTTTTCCACCTCAAACCTTGAATGGTGCTAGGTTCAAACGTTCTACCAAATGGTCAGCATTTACATCTGCAATTTCCTTGACGTGAGCTCGAAGTTTATCCAACTCGCCATTCATCTTTGCAAGTTTATGTTCTCGAACTAAATCTGCTAGAAGTCCATCGATACTGCGGTATCCATCCATAGTTCGGATGGTATTCAGTTGGCGGCGAATCTCGTAACTCACACTAACGGAGGTCATGCCTTCTCCAGTCATGCCCCTGCTTCGCCACTGTTGACTACTTGAAGTCCTCGCGTGGTGGCCTCACCCAAAGGGTGTTTTTATCCACCCTCACACAGCACGGCCTTGTTTTTCCAACAAGAGTCGCGGGTGTTCGCTCACACCGTATTCACGCCTCATTTCCAGGACACGGAGATGATATTCTCGTGCTAGTGACCAATATTCTCTACTTCCTGCCCCTGCTCCACTATTACTTGGACGATTTAGGATGACAGTAGGTGCTCCAGTCCATGCGGCTTCGGCAACTTTGGCCAAGCGTCTAATTGGAGTTTTGAACAATTTATTCGGAATTTTTGCTGCGACTTCATCGCAAACATGCATGGAAAGTTTGGATCTTGAGTCCACCATCGTCATTGCAACGCCGAAGATTTTCAGATTGCGGTTTATTCGCTTCTGAATCATCTTCACTGAATTCATCAGCATGCTGAACCCTTCTAGTGCGTAATACTCAGCCTGCACTGGAATGAATACCCAGTTAGAGGCGCATAGGGCATTGATTGACAACAATCCCAATGAAGGCGGTGTATCGATGATAATGTGGTCGAATTTTTCGATTATTGGTTCAAGAGCTTCTCTCAGGCGAGTTTCCCTTCCAATACGGTGGCTTAGTTCAATTTCAGCCCCCGAGAGGTGAATATCGCTGGGCAAGAGCCACAGATTTTCTATTCCGAGATCGGAAGGAACTCTATCAGAACCCATGCGCTTTGACCACGCCCTGCGCATCGAATCTGTCAGGTCTTGTGGTGAGATTAAGTATTCATCCATTAAAGGTAATTCTTCTCCGCCATCATTCACCAATAAATCGTACGCAGTCTTACGAATCCTTTTCTTTTCAACACCGAAGGACGTAGCACAATTTCCTTGGGGGTCAAGGTCGATTAACAGAACTTTAGCAGGAGGTAACTTGTGTTTCTTGGAGCCCTTTGCTAGGGCGGCAGCCAAGTTTACCGCAGTCGTGGTCTTTGCACAGCCGCCCTTCTGATTGGCTACTGCGACGACCATCTTGTACGGATTCATAGTTCTCCCTCCCCCTCGATGCTACAACGAGGGCGTCACTCCTCTGTCAATCTTGGCATTGCCAAAGTGTATTTCATCCCTGTTGGATTACAGGAACTGGAACTTCGGAAAGAATCTTGCGAACGATGTGCATGCCAGTAATTCCTCGGATCTTTGCTTCTGGCTTCATGACAATTCTGTGACTGAGAATCTGTAGTGCAATACCCTTGATGTCATCTGGGATAACATAGTCTCTGCCATCGATTGCTGCTGCAGCACGACCGGACTTGAACAAGTTCTGACTACCACGAGGCGACGCACCGTTAACCACTCTGTGGTCCTCACGAGTACGCTGAACAATCTCGACGATGTAGGATAGAATTGCAGGGTCAACATGCACGGTTTCGAGAGCCTTTTGCATTGCTACAACCTTCTTTGGCGAAGTAATTTGTTCGACATCGTGTGCATCCTTTCCACGTAACTTACGGCGAGCAAGAATAGCCTTCTCCTCTGCACGGTCTGGGTATCCCATACTCATCTTCATCAGGAAACGGTCCATTTGTGCTTCAGGGAGCGGATAGACACCTTCCTGCTCAATCGGGTTCTGTGTTGCTAGAACCACGAAAGGTGCAGGTAGTTTGTGGGTGATACCTTCGATGGTAACTTGCTTCTCTTCCATAGCCTCAAGCAATGCTGCTTGGGTCTTAGGAGGCGCACGGTTAATCTCGTCAGCGAGTAGAATGTTTGCGAAAAGAGGTCCTGCACGTAGCTTGAAATCCCCGGTTTTCTGGTCATACATGTATGTACCCATGATATCAGAAGGTAGTAGATCAGGAGTGAATTGAACACGCTTGAATTTACAACCGAGTGCACGAGCGAAAGTATTGGAGAGCAATGTCTTTGCCAATCCTGGGAAATCCTCTAACAACATGTTACCATTTGAAAGGATTCCAACAGTAACTCTGCGCAGATTTTCATTCTTACCAATAATAACCTTGGAGACTTCACCCATCAACGAATTAGCGATGGCGCTAACTGTTGCAATCAAGTCTTTCGTGCGGTGGTCACCGGCTTGGGCTCCTGCTTGGAATCCTGCATTCATGGCTTAACCCTCTATGGACAAAGGGGGAACCACGAACTTCCATACTTCAAGGTATTGCGTATTCAAGTCGCCTAGTATCGCGACGTACAGCGTTTTACTCAACGGCCCCAGAAGTGGTCAGTCTGCCGGTGTAGGCGGGTAAGTTCCTCTAGAATTTCTTCTTCAATTGGCGTTAATTCGAGCTTCTTGAGGCGCTTTGCATGGGCGCTAGGAACATCGACAAAGAATTCGTCACCTTCTTCGATATGCCTCCCAACTGTAGGCCCCATTACTGCAACAGCGAGTTCTTCACCCTGTGCCCCTTCTTTCACTTCATCACTCGTTCGAGTTCGAAGGCTTCGGATTTGTCCAACAGGTGTGCCATCGGTCTTCATGATTTTCTGGCCGACATGGACTCGACCCCCAATGACACGCATTCCAACAATTGCTGGGCCTTTGTTTCGGAATGTATGGTCTCTAAGATAGAGCAGGCGTCCAGGATAGACGAGGTTTTCTCTTTCTGCTGCCTCAATGGCTTCTTTGGTCGATGTACGCCATTCTTCAAATTCTTCGAGGATACGGTAGATGATTTCTGATGCGATGAATTTGACTTCCGCATCAGCGCCTTCAAGTTTGGATGCAACCTCAACATTCGGTTTGGTTGCAAAACCTAGGATTACTTGATCAAGAGGATTACTCGCAGCTTGAGCAGACATAATATCACGTTTGTTAACGGGACCTATTGTAGCCATACGAATCGGGATTTCCATTTTGTCGAGTTCGAATGCAAGGGCTTCTAGTCCCCCGATTGTATCCGCTTTAATGGTGACTCCTTCCTCGGCCAATTCAACAGAAATGCTCGCTTCCTTTCTTGCTTCAATCGCTGCTGCTGCTGCTTCAGCAGCATCATTGGTTTGGCGTAGAATTGTGCCTGCTAGGACCTTCTCTAATCCAGGTGCAACAATTTTGAGGCCGCAGGCAGCGATTGCGTGTTCGACGGACTCCCAGCGATCGCCAGCATCCCTCATCTCACTCATTCCTCTTGGCCTTCGCATTCCTTTGATATGGGTAGTAAATGGGCCATCGGGGCTAACCAGAGTAATGGTGTCTCCAACATTGAGTTCACCTCGATTTAGGATGACATCGATTGTTTTTCCAAGTCCGACTTCGTCTTTCATTTCGAGAACAGTGCCTTCACCCGGGCCGAGCGTATCGCGCAGTCGCTCCTCGAGAAATCTTTCAGCAAGCCCAACGGTTACCGTCAATAGGTCCTGAAGGCCTTCCCCATCCTTTGCAGAACAAGGGACTAACGCCAAATTCGATTTAAAATCGGTAATCTTGTCATACCGTTCGATATTGAATCCATGCTCGCTAAATTGACCTATTAATTTCCAGTAGCGCTCCTCAAAGAGCTGTTGAACATCGGTTCTCTGATCAGCCCATGACTCGATGAAAGAGCGTCCACGTTCGGTATACCAGCCGTGTATGCGGTCAATCTTGTTAGCCGCAATAACGAAAGGAGTTTTCTTTTCACGTAGAATTCGAAGACTCTCAATGGTCTGCGGTCGTAGTCCTTCCATCACATCTACCACGAGAATTGCGATATCTGCTAATGCGCCACCACGACTTCGCAAACTGGTGAAAGACTGGTGGCCGGGGGTGTCGATAAAGAGCAGTCCAGGGGAGTTGAATTCCTTGCCCCCCATCATCGGGGAGCAAGTATCGTTGAGAATTTTTGCTGGAATTTCAGTCGCACCTATGTGCTGAGTTATTCCACCTGCTTCTCTTGCCATGACGCTGGCTTGGCGCTCTAGTCCAAGGGAACGGAAGTGATCGAGGACACTAGTCTTTCCATGGTCGACATGGCCAAGAACGCTGACGATTGGTTGACGAGCCCAACCGAGTTCGATGGCCTCTTCATCAGAGGGGCTTTCCTGTTCAGGAGCCTCCTCAGACATATCTTATCCTCCAATTGGTTTTTCTAAAAATGCAATTGGACTACAATTCACTCGTAGACCCATCCTTGAGAGTCCATAGTCCACTCATTGATGCCCTCTGGGAACCAGAGTCCAAGTTCAAATTCAGCGGTTTCAGCCGCATCAGATCCATGAATCATATTGTAACCAATATCCATCCCATAGTCGCCGCGAATAGTTCCCGGCGCAGCCTCTCGACCGTTGGTTGGACCGATTAGGTTGCGAGCAACACTGATTGCATCGCGACCTCTCCATGCCATACATACTACAGGCCCGCTAGTTACGAATTTGATTAATCCAGGGAAGAAAGGTCTCTCTGCATGAACTGCATAGTGTTCTCTTGCGATTTCTTCGCTAGCAATGACCTGCTTCAGGCCAACTAACTGCAGTCCTTTTTGCTCGAATCTTTGAATGATTTCTCCAACCAATCCGCGTTGCACACCATCGGGCTTTACCATAACGTAGGTAGTCTCCATGACAATTCCACCATTGTTGCCGACCGGCACGCCCTATATGAGCGCAACGATTGAGCGAAGGTGCTCAATGTGTGCTTCAAGCGTCGCCCTTGACATAGTGACGAGTCCACTTCACCTTGCGAGAGTTGCGCTTTAGCTTGACCGCATTTTTGCGAGCCTTACTATTTGCAAACCACTGTACGGTTCCATCTCGGCGAATGAACATCAGTCCGGTACCCGGCTCGATAACCTCGCCGGAAAAGGTGCAGATTCTTTGTTCTGGCATCTTAATCACCTGTAGTTGAGTTTACGTGCTTCACGACCTGTGTCGCGTAGCATTAGAATATCGCCGATCCTAACAGGACCGAGGACATTTCGTGTGATAATTCGTCCCACGTCACGTGGGTTTGGTGCATCGTTAACACGCACCTTGACTTGTGTAGCCTCACCGGTCATTCCAGTACGACCAACAACTTCGACAACCTCTGCAGGCCATCCTCCGAGTTCCTCAGACATTTCTTATTCCTCCGAATTCAGTTGATTATAATCAGCTAGAGAGACCTTTTACGATCTCAACAACTTCGTTGAACTTCTCTTGTGCACCTTTGGATACTTCCATCAATGCAAGGGAAGCGGTCTTTACGCCACCAGGCATTCCTGCTTCCTTTGCAAGGAATTCCTGAGAAGGGACATATCCGAAGGGGATGCCTTTCTCAGCGCAGATCAATGGGATGTGAGCCAGTAGTTCTGGAGGATTGACATCCTCTGCCATGATAATGAACTTGGCATTACCGCGCTCGGCTGCCTTGGTCACCTCATTAGATCCTTTTTTCATTCGTCCGTTGTTGTTCGCCTGAACTAGTTCGTAGATCTTATCTGCGACGTCGTTAGGGGTTTCGAAAGACACGTGTGCACTCATTGAAATCACTCTCATGCTTATGTGAAGCAAGGCTCCGCACGGCCTCGCGAGTATAAACCCCACGGATAGGCTCTACGGGCCCTGTTTAGAGGCCTGCGAGCAACTCACGCACTCCACGGGCCAGAGCGGGCCCTCCAGAAATGACTGCCCGGGAGTTAGTTAGCGATGATGTCGCGTGGACCCCGTCAACGTGTCTAACTAGTCGATTTACCGCACCGCCAGTGAATAATCCGTGGGTACAAGCAGCATGAACTTCCTTTGCACCTTGTTTACGAAGTGCATCAGCCGCCTTACAAATTGTGCCGCCGGTTGCAATCATATCATCTACAATTGCAACGACTTTTCCATCGACATCGAGGTTCTTCGCCTTGTGAATGATGGTATGTGCATCAATTCTAGTCTTTTCAAGATATGAAAATGGTAATCCAATAGTTTCAGCAACCGCACTTGCTCTTTCAATTGCACCTTTGTCGGGCGAGAGAATGAAATCTGGGTCAATTGTAGATTTGAGGTGAGCCGCAATCTCAGGCATTGCCGAGGTAAATGCAACCGGCACTGGCATATTCTCCAGAGCCGAAGGTGCATGCAGATCGAAAACGATGATACCGTCACAATGTGCCGAGAGCAGACGTCCGATTGCTTGAGCACTAATCGCTTCACCTGGTTTGAATCGCTTGTCCTGGCGTGAGTATCCGAAGTATGGGATGGCGAGAATAACTCCAGGGCCTACGTCGTCCATACTTTGTGGCCCAATTTCCCTAAGGTTTTCTGTGCGGCCTTTGCGAAGGTCGTTCAGGGCTTCAAGCATGAGAAGCGTTTCCACTATTCCTGCATCCGGGAATGTGTTTGAAACTAATACAACCGGCTCACTACGGACTGAAGTAATCGAATCATCGGGGATTCTGATATATCCTTCAGAATCAGGAAACCGGCGAACTTCGAGCGAGTGATGTTCCCAGCCCAATTCATCGGCCAAATCTTGGGCGAGGGCGCGGGAGTTGCTCCCGGACACGACCACCATGTTGCATGGGCCTGTGAGGGAGATACATGAGTGTTCTTATTGAACAAAAACTCAGAATTCCTGAAATTTGGTGCGCGAGGCAGGACTTGAACCTGCGACCTCCCGGTTATCAGCCGGGTGCTCCAGCCGACTAAGCTACTCGCGCAAGGGCAACTCGGCGACCGGACTACCGGTTATGAATCCGACGGTTCACTTCACTCGTCTTCTTCGTCGCCATCGTTGGCCTGCAGGTATGAAGGCAATGTTAGCAACTTGTCGAAAGTACGCGAGAGAACTACCTCGTCGAGGCGCTCTCTTGTGCGGGCGAGTGCGGTAATTGGAATATTGATTACACCTTCTACCCCATATTGCGTTTGTATTCCGATTCGAGTTTTCACAACTACTGCTCGGTATGTACGCTTGATTTTCACTAGTTCTGTGATTACTCCGATCTCCATACCCTGGTTATCGAGAACCGCTCTGTCCATCATTTCATCAGGTGCGTATAATTTCTCATCGATTCGCACGGTGTTGCGCCAGCGTCGCTGGAGTTCCCGCATCGATTTCGAGAGCTTAACTGCTCCATCATTTCTGATGCTGTGTATCAGTTCCTTGTGCAGGGGTGCGAGTTCCGCGGGTTTGCGCATGAATTCATCCGCTACCCCTGGCTCCACCATAATGCGCATCGAGCGCACCCTGGATTCGTTCGGGTGGTGACGCTCTCCTACGATTGTTCCCACCTTGGTATCATTCACGTAAACATCCCTCTGGAGTAACTCCTGGATGTCATAATCGTTGTTCTTCATTTTTCCCATCTCCTAGTCAGATTGCATCTTGACTGTTAGACCGTCTATAGTGACGGGTCTTATACTCTTTCCCAACAAAGAATGATAATCCAATTGCATTTGACGCATAATTCGTTTATCCCCAATTGCGGAATCAGTAATTTTTTAATTTTTACAAGGGGTGCAATATTGTACTTTCAATTGGTGTCGCATAATCCTATGCGGAAAGTGAATTACACTTACATAAACCAATTGAAAATTTAATTATTCCAATTGGATTATTGCCCAATAGATATGCTCATGAATGGAGAGCCTTAGCCATGAAATAATGGCGATTGTCGTAAGAGGCGCGACTTGTTCCCTCGGTGAGGCAGTTGTCGATAGACTCCTCTCCTGGGATGTCGATGTGGTAGTTGATGAGAAAACTCATGCCGAACGCAATTCTACCATGCTCAAATTTTCACCCGCTTCCATAAATTCAGAGGGCGAAGGTTTCTCAATATCATTCGACGGAAGCGATGCAGATATTGTAATTGGAGAGGATATCATTGTCCAAGATTTATTGCCATCGCGTGCAGATAGGTGGCTGGCTCCTGAAATTTCAGCATGGATTAGAGGGGAGGAAATTGAATCCGACTCACGATATTGGTTGTGTGTTCTTGATGCAGCAGAGGGGATTGCTCACATTGCTCGGGCGGAAAAGAAGATCGAACAAATCCAAATGTGTGGACGCAGAGAGTGGCAGCCCGATGATTCCAAAGCAGAGCTATTGATGCTCTGGGATAGAACAAATCAGGGGATCAGTGGAGAATTTACATCTGAGACATTATTCGGCCATCCAATTGCGGGTATGGAAGTGAAGCCAATCACTCTTGAAGACGGAAAGAGGCCAGATTTGTCACCTTTGCATGAGATGTTGGTTAGTCTCAATACCGATGGTTGGAGGCCGCTGATTCCATTCAGAACTGCTCTAATGAACCTCATTGCAGGCTTGAAATGATAGCAGTATTCATCTATTGCCTATGCTCGCCGGAAACCAATGGCAGACCTAGTAGAGCTCACCGATGAGCACGGGGTACAGATCAGTCCTACCCTTCCTGAAGGATGCAAGAATTACTTGATTGATATCGATGGTACAATCTGCGAAGATGTCCCCAATGAAGAGCCTGAACGAATGGCAACTGCAGCAGTTTACGATGGAGTAGTTGATCGAATTAATCAATGGTATGATGAAGGGCACATTATTTGCTTCTTCACCAGTCGATTGGAAGAGCATCGCGAGGTCACTGAGGCCTGGCTTTCGAAGCATGGTTTCAAGTGGCACTCCTGTCTATTTGGTAAACCTCGAGGTGGAAATTACCACTGGATTGACAATCATATCGTACGTGCAACTCGATTCAAATCCAAGATGACAGAGTTTGTCAAGCGTTGGGCCGAAGTCGAAGTATTCGACGACGAGTAATCACAGGGTTTGCTCTCCGCCTGCAAGCATAGGTGCAAGTTCACTCACAGCATCTCCTCTCAGACTCGGACCTACATTGATGGTGGCGAATATCCCAATATCAGCCCTATTGTGTGATAGTGCAAACCATATTCTTCCATAGGCATCGACTCTGATGTCTAAGAAATCCCCCAACCCACCGCAACGATTGTACCCGCAATCGGGAGTTTCATCAATTGGGTCACCAATGGCATTAATTTGAACTGTAGTCAATAATGGAGTTTCATTGAAGGCATCGGTAGCGAATGTCAGATATGCATTCCATACGTCATCTCCTGCATCTCCAACATATCCGAAAGCAACCGTGCCCGCATCGCCTGCTACGACAACAGGGAAACCAGTGCCTACAAGGCCTGCCGGGGGCGCAATCATCGTTTCATTGGTCCAGGAATCTCCTCCATCGGTTGAATATGACCAGTATGGCATGTTATCCAATCCCATCCACATTGCGTGGACATTCCCTTCACTATCGACTTCGACTTGTGCTTCTTCGGCATTCCATGTATCTGCAGTACCGGTCACAGAAGTAGGTAACACATGTTCTGTCCATGAAATGCCTGCATTAGTTGTTCGGTAAACCGAGTAACCTGTACCATCACAGCCAATATTTCCACGATAGAAATTGCCATCAACACTGCCAACAAGATGTGCAGTTAATCCACCTGACTGACAATCTGGAGGGGAACCAAATGTCTCAGGCCCCCAGGTGGCTCCTCCATCCTGGCTTGCTGCACAAAGAGGGCCGGGGGCATTGCCATTGATACAATACATCCAGGTTGTTTCATGGAATAATGCAGGAGCATTTGAGCTAGCAATGGTTTGATGGTCTTGAACAGAATATGGTTGGGTAGCAACTGTTGGGCCAGTCCAACTCGCACCATCATTGTCCGACCATTCAACTGTCATGCCTAGAAGAGCGTGCATATCGAATTTCATTATTCGACCAGTCCATGGATCGACGTAGACATATGGGTCATTCGAATTAGCAACTGGAACTAATGGGTCATACACATTTGTGCATGAATAATCCAATGAATCAAGCATGCCGATTAGATCGCAAGAGACGATAGCAGTCGAGCCAGAAGGCCCATTGCCCCATGAACTCATTACCATCGTATCGGTTTGAGTAATCCCCATCGTCGGCTCAAAGGTACTCATTCCTATCCCATAGTAGGTGCCTTCTGCTTGGAATGGGATATTTCTTCCTTCATATTCGAATCCACTAATATTTGAGGCGTTAACACCGCCGGGGAAATGATACCAAGTACGCTCATCAATCGGGAAATCAAACCAATTGTGCCCCTCTGGCTCAATTGGCTCAACGTCATCACCAAAACATCCAGCAAGGCTCGAAGAGAGCATCAGGATACTGATGAAAAAAACACGCATGTCAATCACTCATTGAATAGGTCTGAACCAAGAAGGGGGAGTAATACAGAAGCATCTCCCTCGACACAGATATGAGGTGCTTCGGGCCGCATTTTCCCCCAACTAATCGCTTCACGTAGACGTGCTCCTGAAAGGCTGCCATCGTGTTCGGGAGCGGTGGTGATGTATACTGCGGAATCAAGTCCGCCTCGATATTGATTCCACCAAATGACATGGTGTTTGGAGATGCCTCCCCCTACCATCAGAGCATTGGATTTCTCAACACCCCACGTAAGGTCACTCATCACTTGTTCATCGGCAAGGGTGTCGATGTGGAAGTCACGATATTTTTGGCGGAACATGAAGAGCTGCGCTCCTATACTTCCATCGGTAATTCCGGGGATGCAAACTGGAACCTTGTTTTTCCAAGCCCAGTGAATTAGCGTATCAGGTGTACCAATTCGCTTACCCAATTCCCAGACCAAATGTACTGAGCCGAAACCAATCCAAGCATCCGCTCCGGTTTTTCCAGTCTCTTTGAGACGGTCGTTACGAATGTCTTCTAGGACAGGCATTACAACAGCCTCGATGATTTCACCATAACTTGAATTTGGAACGATAACATTGCCAAGGCGCATCAATTGGTGTTCACCCAATTCGATATCATCGAGTTCAAAAGACCCGTGATAATAGTGCTTGTATGCTCGTGCAATATCATGGTCAAGCATGCCACAAGTGGTGGATACTACATTGAACATTTTCCGCTTAATGGCCTCAACAAAGAAACCACGAGTTCCTGTAGCACAAAGGCATGCAGGGAAAGAAAGCCAGTTAGCAACTTTGCCTACATCGCCGTCAACCGAATCTATTTCGTTTTTCATTCCACGAAGGATATCTCTGGCAACAGCGAGTTTGGTAGCAGTAAATCCACCGGCTGCCGACATTTGATCGATTAAAGTTCGAGGCGAATCAACTGCTGCGAAATCATAGTCGACGACTGGTTTGTCGAAGGACTCAGGGTCAATTGCCATATTGTGATGGCGGGGGACTCTTGCATATGAATCCCATGTCCCCCATAGGGGACATGTATAATCCATCAAATATGATCGTTTAGAGCATTGATTCTATCTCGAAGCATTGCCGCTCTTTCGAAGTCAAGTTCCAGGGCCGCTTGCTTCATCATTTCCTTTAATTCTTCAATTGAATAATCTGATTCTTCAATTGGTTGTGAAATATTGGAAGTTACAGATTCTGACCGGGCCCATTGGCCTGCTCCAACTTTGAGATTTTGTGCCCAATCCCCACTCTTGCGACCACCTTTTGCGCTAACTAGCCGTTTGCCACCTGCAGTTCCAGCAATCAGGTCGGCAACATCACTCCCCATCTGAGGTAGAGCCTTCTTAATCGTCTGAGGAGTAATCCCTCTCAATTCGTTATTCTCCGTTTGACGCTGCCTTCTCTCGAGAGTCTGCCTAATTGCTGCTTGCATTGGTGGAGACATAGAATCAGCATAGAGCAAAACCGTACCATTGGCGTTACGGCTAGCCCTTCCAATTGTCTGTAGTAAACTTCTCTCATTTCTTAGGAATCCTTGACGGTCAGCATCGAAAATTGCCACGAGACTAACTTCGGGAATATCGAGGCCTTCTCGTAAGAGATTGATTCCAACTATTGCATCGATATGGCCTATTCTAAGAGCGTTGATTATCTCAGTTCTTTCAATTGTATCGATCTCGGAATGAAGATGATGCGCCTTGATTCCCATTTTGTTGAGATAAGCTGCAACTTCTTCTGCAAACTTGATTGTTAGGACCGTAACAAGTGTTCTTTCTCCAGCCTCAATCCGAGCATTAATTTCGCTAAGCAAATCGGCGATTTGACCCTCTGTGCCTCTGACCTCAATCGTGGGGTCGAGAAGTCCAGTAGGGCGTATTTCCATTCTTGGTACACCCTTGATTTCCTGAAGCATATCGTACATGCTTTCGGCGTCAGGGTGCTTCTTAGGATACTCGGGTTCTTCCACACCTCCGCCACCAGCATAGTGGCGAAGCCCTATTGGAGCATCCTGTCCAGTAATCTCACAGAGGTGAAGTAATTCTCTTTCACCAGGAGTAGCTGAGACATAGAGCATCTGCGGCACGAGTTTTTGGAATTCAGCAATCTTTAGTGGTCGGTTATCCGCTGCCGATGGAAGCCGGAAACCGTGTTCAATTAAGTTGAGTTTACGACTACGATCGCCGGCATACATTCCACCTACTTGTGGGAGAGTTACATGGCTTTCATCCATGATAACAAGATACCTATCGGGGTCATTATGGAATTGCTTGGCTGCAGCTGCAAAGAAGTCGAGAAGACAATGTGGCCTATCTCCATAATCGCGCCCATCAAAGTGCATAGAATAATTTTCAACAGCGGTGCAATGCCCTACTTCGCGAAGCATTTCAAGGTCGTACCGCGTTCGTTGTTCAAGCCGATGAGCTTCAAGCATTTTTCCCTCACTCTTGAGCTGAGCGAGATGCCCATCGAGTTCAGTCTCTATTCTCTCAAGCGAGATTTCATGCCTTTCAGGTGAGGTCATGAAGAATTCCTTCGGATGAATCCATGCCTCATCTAACTCGTCTAGGATTTCCCAAGTTACCGGGTCGCATACCTGTACATGCTCAATCCCATCAAATCCGAATCTAATACGCAATGGGTCGTCACGACTCGGCATCCAAACATCGAGGTTTTCACCCCTTAGACGCATGTCCCCCCGCTGAAGATCAGTGGTGATGCGTCGGTATTTGAGTGTGACCAACTGGTTCACGAGTTCTTGTGGTTCTACTTCCGCTCCGACAACTACTCGACAGTGATTTTGAAGGAAAGTCTCAGGGGCATTTAGACCGTAAATACACGAAACCGATGAAACAACAATGCAATCAGGCCGGCTGACAAGACTTGCAACTGTGGCGAACCTCTCCTGTTCGATTCTCTCGTTTATCGAGAGTTCTTTGTCGATGTATAGGTCTCGCTTGGGAAGATATGCTTCGGGTTGATAGTAATCATAGTGGGAGACAAAGTATTCAACGCCATTCTCGGGGAATAGTGATGCCATTTCGTGATAGAGTTGTCTTGCAAGAGTTTTGTTATGACTCATTACTAATGTTGGAATATTCAACTTCTCGATAAGGTTGGCCATTGCGAATGTTTTGCCTGAACCAGTTACACCAAGCATCACACATCGCTCTTGACCATTTTCCAATTGGAAAAGTAAATCTTCAATTGCTTTTTCTTGGTCTCCAGCGGGCAAAAAATCACTGTGGAGCCTGAACCGTGCCACATCGGGAGACAGACGGTCCATTGCAGCCCCTTCGAGGGCCTTCGATATGTCGAAGGGGTCGCTCATTTGATCACACTCATGGAAGGTATAGTCCGCCGTTTACATGGATGACGGCACCAGTGATGTAAGATGAATCATCACCGGTAAGGAAAGAAACTGTAGCCGCAATATCCTCAGGAGTTCCAATGCGCTTCAAAGGCACTTCTTCTTCTCTACTCGCTCTCTTTTCAGAACTATCTCCGGCGAGGATATACGTATCTACAAAACCAGGCGCGATTACATTGACGCGCTGCCCCTTAGGGGCAACAGATTGTGCTAGGGACCTAGCCCAGATTGCGAGAGCCGCTTTGGAAGCCGAATAGTCAGCGCCATGAGGGGAACCTCTTGTTCCTAATTGGCTGCCAATTACGCAAATTCTAGCATCTTCAGCAAGAGTGGGTTGCACCGCTTTCCATACAAGGAATGCGCCCTCGAAATTTGTGGACATCGTTCGTCTCAGATGAGTAATATCGAGGTCCTCGGCATGAACACGATCATATCTGCCATGGTTGAGAACAAGGACATCTATTCCTTCTGCAACCCATGGGTGAGTTGCTAGTAATGCAACTTCTCTAGCGTCGGTCACGTCACAGTTCACCGCTACGGCGTCGGTTCCAGCATCGCGAATACTGTCAACTACCATCTCAGCAGGCTTGCTGGAATTGCAATAGGTTAGGAGGACCCTGTGGCCATCTGCAGCTAATCTTTTACTGACCGCAGCACCGATTCCACGGCCACCTCCGGTGATTAGTACAGTTCCCATGCCCTCCATAGGAGGGCAATCAGTCATGAAGTCACTGGAGGAATTGTGCTAATTGGGGTGGCTGCCAACCTTCCGGCTTCATGACCTTCCCATCTTCACGACGAAGCACCTTCCCATCGACCAACTTAGCCATATTTGATCGGTGAACTTCATCAAATGAATCATCGTAAATGTGTTGCATTCCGTGGTTGATAATGGTGCCTGCTAGGATGTATCCAATGTCGGCAAGCGCATCGAGAATTTCGACCATATCTCCAGCGCGTGCGGCTTCTGCATATTCCTGGACTTCCTCTGTTAGCAGCTTGATTCGCAATTCAATCAATTCATCAGGACCAAGTCCGGGGGCATCGAGTTTTGGAATTTCGAAAGCCTCGTTAAATTCTAGCAGACTTTTCACAAGGGGATTCATGCCCATAGGGCATGCACGACGGCTCAATACAGTTGCTGACCAGCAATCAAGCCGGCTAATAGGACCCATCCGGTCAGAACACTGGTTCGAAAGAATGTAGTTTGGAAGTCAGTAAGGTGTTTTCTTCGTAGCAATACCACGATATTGACAAGTGCCATAAATCCTGCAGCCGCAAGGAATGTCACTTCATCAATTGGATTTGAAATTGCAAAGCATGCAAACCACAAAAGAGTCATCTGCACCGATGTCCGTTCGGTATGTACTTCGCCGAATCTTGCGGGGAAGGACTTGATTCCATTTTCCCTGTCGCTGTCAATATCCATCAATGCGTAATTCATATCGAAAGTTGCAATCCAGAATGCCACTCCCAGGCTAATGAAGAAGAGTCCTGGCCACCAACTGAGGGAGGAAATCTCTCCAGTAATTCCAACCCATGCACCTGCAGGGGCAAGGCCGAGGCAAAGACCCAACCACCAATGGCAAGCCCAAGTGAAACGCTTCATGTAAGGATAAATGACGAATGCGAGAACAGGTATCCAAGATAATTTGAGAGCGAGAGGATTGAGCTTCCAGGCTCCGAAAAGTAGCATGGCAAGAAATACTCCGCATAGTATCCATGCGGTTTGAAGAGACATGTTTCCGGATGCTAGATGCCTACCTTCGGTTCGGGGATTAACGGCATCGATATCACGGTCGATTATTCGATTTAGGCCCATTGCCAAACCCCTTGCACCAATAGCTGCAACGAGAATCCAAACTAGTTGCATTGCCGAAGGAGATCCGGCCATGAATGCTCCAATGAAAACAAAGGGTAGGCTGAACAGTGTATGTTCAATTTTTACGAATGATGAAATCTGCTTCAAATCCATCTACATCACCAAATTATTCGGCCAATCTGGCAAATCAAATCTTTCGATGCTTTCCAAAGTAGCAGGGTCATGCATTGTTATTGCAGGCCATCTCCTTACTGGCGAATCTCCTTCCATACATGGAATCGGAATAGTGGCATCCCAACAAATTCTGCCATCAAGAATAGTGAGGTCACGTTCTACAGCAAAGCGCGAGGTAAGTTGCCAAAGCAACCTTCTTTTGGCACCAGAACCATGTAACTCGAGGTCATTATCAGTAATAAATAACCAGCGGAGTCGTTTTTCGTTGTCCAATTGCCAAATTGAATTTCGCAATTGGGTAATTTGCTCTCTTTGAGCCTCTGCAGCCTCTTCATTGGGCCATTGTGCACCAACCCTTGGTTTGGGACTATCTTCAACATCGATTGTCACTACAATCATTGATGATTTCAAGCGTAGGCAATCCTTGATGCCATCTAATGAAGAAATCTCGGAAAGCAAGCGATCAGAGATACCTGGGACTTCCTCTTCTCCACGCCTCCATGCAGGCGAATTTTCGACGAATGAACCCTCAAGAGGATTACCACTTCGCGGATCCGAATCAGGCATAATAGTCGCATCGATAATCATCTTGGAATGGACATTCTCGTATGTTGAGGCTGATTCGAGAGCATCGCTAACCATTCCGTCAAGAATTGTGATATCTGCTGAAGGATCTACACGGTCGTTGAGAACATTGAGTAATGAATCTAGGTTTGAACAATCTTCATCTGTAGCGACCATGATTTTGAGAAACATCATTTGGCCTGCGCCAAGAAGCCCTAGACAGGTTTTGCGAGCTTGACGTGGATAGCGCTGCTTAGATTTGACGATTGCGAGATTGTGGAATCCGGTTTCTAACGGCAAATGTAAGTCGAGAACATCGCGGTGTTGGAATTGTAATATTGGAAGAAATTGACTACCTATTGCTTCTCCAAGGAATCCATCTTCCATTGGAGGCTGGCCTACAATAGTCGCAGGAAGAATCGCCCCCTTTTTCCTAGTAATCGCGGTTACGTTTAGCACTGGGTATTGGCCGGTTAGAGAATAGAATCCGAAGTGGTCTCCAAATGGACCCTCTGTACGGCTCTGCTCCACATCTACCCACCCTTCAATCACGATGTCAGCATCAGCAGGGACCATTAGATCTTGAGTCAATGCTTTGGTGATTCTCAAGCGTCTTCTTCCAAGGAATCCAGCGAACATATATTCCTCGAGATTATTTGGCAATGGAGCAATTGCAGAGAATACCAATTCAGGGGGCCCTCCCATGCAGATTGCAACTGGCATCTTCCCTCCAGGCCATGCTGCAGCATGGTCGGCACCGTGCTTGTGAATCTGCCAATGTAGTCCAACTTCGGTTGGTGAAAATATCTGTCCTCTGTACATACCGAGATTGTGCTCTCCTGTTACTGCATCTTTGGTGACAACTAATGGCAGGGTGATGAATCTCCCACCATCCATCGGCCATGTTTTTGGAATTGGAAGTTGTGTGACATCGGCATCCATACGTATTCGTTGGCAAGACCCCTTACGAACTCGCTTTGGAGGCAATGCCAATGCATCTTTGAGTAGAGAAAGACCTCTCCATGGCCGCCGTAAAATTCCGCCAATATCGGGTTTCATCAGGGTTACGAGCCTATCTCCTACCTCTGTGGGGGTTGAAGCGCCAAGGGCACGTAGTGTTCGTTCGTGAGTTCCAAAAAGATTCATCGCCAATGGTATTGCACTTATGCTTCCATCTGGGAGTCTTGGCTTCTCAAATAATACGGCTTTACCACCGGTCTTCACCAAGCGGTCAGCAATGGCTCCGGCCTCCAGTTCGACATCAACTGGTTCGGCTATACGCATCAGTTCACCTCTGCTCTCAAGATGTGAGAGCCAGCGGGATAGCGTGCGCCAGGCCATGATGCCCCTACGGGGCATGCCTCATCAATCCTGCTGGCCCTGCCGTTCGCTTCAATACCCGCCTCCCCTTAGGGGAGGCATGGCGACTTGCGACGTTCTCATTATCGGCGCAGGTCCTGGTGGCGGTTCGGCTGCATTGCATACGGCAAGAGCGGGCCTTTCTACAATGATTGTTGAGGCCGATCCTGAGGTTGGTGTGCCAGTTCATTG
>Ga0315329_10000219_pt1 | contig 22192 bp, 19 predicted proteins | sample M150032315metaG_FD_203459 | JGI IMG/M metagenome (GOLD analysis project Ga0315329, IMG submission 203459) | Ammonia-oxidizing marine archaeal communities from Monterey Bay, California, United States - M1 500m 32315 | ecosystem: Environmental > Aquatic > Marine > Coastal | place: USA: California...
CCCTGCTCTTTCTTTTATATTATGTTGTTTATAATCAACATAATCTGATGCTCTTGTTTGCCCTGCGATAGTTAAACAAAATGCAGTAAATACTGATATAGCTGCCGATGTAAAAAATAATTTCATTTCTTTTTCCTTTGTAAGATTAATTTTCAATGTATCACCCATTCGAGAAATGTTACATTATTAATATTTTTAAATTAATTCTTTTCCACTATACAATATAAATATTCATATTATGAATACAAGATTGTTATATATAATTATTTCACTATATAATTAATGCTGCTATATTATGAATTAGGGGGATAGCATGAGTAAACAAGATGAGAAAAAATATAACGCCATTGAGAAAACTTTACATATTTTATCAATTTTTTCTTTAGAAAATCCATCCATGAGTCTTGTTGAAATTTGTGCAAGAACACAATTTAATCAGTCAACCACATATCGAATATTACAAACTCTAATTGAATTTGGATATATTATTCGTACATCAGATAAAAATTACTGTGTAGGCACACAACCAGTCTACTTAAGTGCTGTTTATGAGCATGAACATCACCTAACTCAGATAAGACCTATTGTTGACCATATTAGAGATACATGCAACGAAACAGCTTCATTTCAGATTGAAGAAGACAATAGTAGGATCTGCATTTACAGGGCGCACTCGAATGACAGAATTAGGCACCACATTGAACAAGGTACACGACTTGAGCTTAACCGTGGAGCAGCAGGTAGAATTATTCTCGCCTACGGGCAACGCAAGAACGACAATAGTGGCTTTTTTTATGAAATCCGTAAAAAAGGTTTTCACGTTGCTACAAATGAGCATAATGCATCACTATTTGCAATAGCTATACCGGTTATATCTTCTAACCAGCAATTTGTTGGTGCTCTATGTATTTCAGGACCAATTGATAGATGGAACGATTTAAAGAGAGAAAACCTGCTCAAATTATTGCTCCAAGAGAGAAAAAATATCGATATTGTATAGTCGTAACTTTATATTGTTTTTGTTTGATATTATTAAATATTTAATAATATTTAGTTTTATTGTTCGAATCATCCAAGTCACAACTGACTGTAAATGTTCACGAAAGTTATTTATCTCAAGGTCGGTGATAATTAACCATATTAATTGGTATAATTCATCAGTTTTATACCATTTAGTGGGATAACCTTCTGACCAACATTTAATTAATGGAAAAAACGTATAATCCCAGCCAAATAGAAAGTAAATTTCGAACCTTATGGGAAGACAATCGCCTATTTTCTTCTGAATTAAATGCCGAAAGTAGAGATTCATACTCTATAGTCTTACCACCTCCTAATGTAACTGGAAGCCTACACATGGGGCATGCGTTTCAGCATACAATTATGGACATATTAACGCGCTACCATCGCTCCAGTGGAGAGCAAACTCTTTGGCAACCCGGAACTGACCATGCTGGTATAGCAACTCAGATGGTTGTCGAGAGACAACTAGCTAGCAAAAACATCACACGCCACGATATTGGCCGTAAAAAATTTATAGAAAAAGTTTGGGAATGGAAGAATCTTTCAGGTGGAACCATTACTTCTCAAATGCGCCGTTTAGGAACCTCAGTTGATTGGGAAAGAGAGCGCTTCACTATGGATGATGGTCTTTCAAATGCAGTACAAAATGTATTCATTCAACTATACAAAGAGGGTTTAATTTATCGCGGTAAACGATTAGTTAATTGGGACCCTGTGCTCCATACTGCAGTATCAGATCTTGAAGTAATTAGTACTGAAGAGAATGGATCTCTGTGGCATATACGTTACCCCATAACAGGCACTGATGATTTCTTGGTAGTGGCTACAACGCGTCCAGAAACAATGCTGGGTGATAGTGCAGTTGCAGTGCATCCAGATGACGATCGCTACAAGCACCTTGTAGGCAAAACTATAAACCTACCACTAACAAATAGAGAGATCAGAATAATTGCTGATGACTATGTAGACATGGACTTTGGAAGTGGTTGCGTTAAGATTACGCCTGCACATGACTTTAATGATTACGAAATCGGTCAGCGCCATGGTTTGGATGTAATTAACATACTAACGCCCGATGCCAAGATTAACGAAACCGTTGATTGTGAGTATACTGGGATGGATAGATTCGACGCAAGAAAGCAAATAATTAAAGATTTGAATAATAAAGGTCTATTAGAAAAAATAGACCAACACAAATTAATGGTACCGAGGGGTGATAGAACTAATACGGTTATTGAGCCCTATATGACAGATCAATGGTTTGTGAAGGTTGCACCTTTGGCAAAGCCAGCTATTGATGCTGTAAAAAATGGTGACATTCGTTTTGTTCCAGAAAATTGGTCTAAAACATACTACAACTGGATGGAAAACATTGAAGATTGGTGTATTTCACGTCAAATTTGGTGGGGGCATAGGATACCTGCTTGGTACGACGATTATGGCAATATTTATGTGGCTGATTCACTAGAAGAGGCACAAAAAGATGCTGGTCAAGGAGTCAATTTAGTACAGGATGAAGACGTACTTGACACCTGGTTCTCTTCGGCATTGTGGCCATTCTCTACGCTAGGTTGGCCAGAACAGAAGCCAGAATTATCACGTTTTTATCCTACCAACGTTCTAGTTACAGGTTTTGATATTATATTTTTTTGGGTTGCCAGAATGATAATGTTTGGTATTAAATTTATGGGCGATGTTCCCTTCAAGGATGTTTACATAACCGGACTTATCAGGGATGGTCATGGCCAAAAAATGTCTAAATCAAAAGGGAATGTGCTTGACCCAATCGACTTGATTGATGGTATCAATCTAGAAGACTTGCTTGAAAAGAGAACTCACGGGATGATGCAACCAAAAATGGCAGAAAAAATCAAAAAGCAAACAGTGAGTGAGTTTGCTGATGGGATTCCTGCGTTTGGGACTGACGCTCTCAGGTTCACCTTTGCAGCACTTGCATCTTTTGGTAGAGATATTAAATTTGACCTTAAACGTGTTGAGGGATATCGTAACTTCTGCAACAAGCTTTGGAATGCATCTAGATTTGTACTCTTGAAACTAGACGGTGAAAATATTAATCCTGAAGCTAACCTATCTATCGCAGATGTGTGGATATTATCTAGACTGCAGATAACCAAAAGAAACGTAGAAAAACATCTCAACAACTATAGGCTAGACCTTATGTCTCAAGAGCTTTACGAATTCGTATGGCATGATTATTGTGATTGGTACCTTGAGCTAACTAAACCGCTGTTAGAAGATACTGAGACCAAGGAAGGCGCCCAATCAACCCTACTAAAAGTGTTGAATGAAATTTTGTCTTTGCTTCATCCTGTGATTCCATTCATCACTGAAGAGATTTACCAGCACTGTAATAATCTAACTTCTTACAGTTCGGACAATTTGATGAAAAAAGATTTTCCAGTATCTGAACCGCAACTAATATCACCTAGTGCTGAAAAAGAAATTAAGTGGCTGCAAACCTTCATATTAGGTGTTCGTCAAATACGCGGAGAGATGAATATTTCCCCATCAAAACTGTTGCCATGCATTGTTCAAAACTTTAGCAATGAAGATGAGAAATACCTTGAAGGCAATGTAAATGTTATCAAAGCCCTTGCAAAAATTGAACAAATTGATAAATTACCGAGTTCAGATGAGGCTCCAGAATCCGCCACTGTACTGGTTGGTAATATGAAAATATTTATACCACTTGCAGGGCTCATCGACAAAGAACAGGAAATATCGAGACTAACAAAAGAGATAGAGAAGCTTACAAAACTTGAATCTCAATTTTCAAATAAACTTAACAACGAAAAATTTGTTAATGGCGCACCAGCGCGAGTCGTAATCAAGGAAAAAGAAAAGTTAAGCACTACACAAAGTGCTATTATGGATCTAACGGCACAATTAAATAAAATATCTGCATTATGACACTAGTAAAGACATTTTTGTTATTTTTAGTTCTATTAACTTCAACTGTCGGTGCCGAATCGTTCGTATATATAACCGACACTGTTGATCTGCCTATGCGTTCCGATAGTAAAATAGTTAACAAACCTAGCAATGTTATTAGAATGCTTCCTTCTGGCACTAAACTTGAAATATTGTCCACTATTGAAACTGGCTGGACACAGGTTAAGTTTGAGAATGACATTGGTTGGATTATTTCTAGATACCTCACTAACAAAGAACCATCCATGGTTCAATTGAATAAGTTAAAGAGGACTCATACTGCAAACAAATTATTGATAACAAAACAGCAATACGAAAATAAGAAGCTAAATGAAGAGATAAAACAATTAAAAGCTAGTAACACTATATTATCAATTCAAACTAGCAAATCTAAATCAGAAAAAGAGCACGTCGAACAGGTATATAAAGATGCTCTAAAGCTCGAGCATATGAACGAAAAATTAAATTCGCAATTAATGCAACTGAAATCAGAAATGCAGCTATTAAACAACAAAGACACAGCGATACAAGATTCCAGCTCTAGGAACTGGTTTATTGTCGGTGCAATAATATTATTTTTTGGAATCTTGATTGGACTTATATTTCCAAAGCTAACCAATCAAAGGAGAATTTAATGAACTTACTCAAAACAGCACTTACTTTCGATGACATTTTGTTAGTACCAGCGCACTCAACTATTATGCCCAAAAAGGTAAATTTAAATACAAAATTAACCAAAAATATTAGTCTAAATATTCCCATAATATCTGCAGCTATGGATACAGTAACTGAGTCCAAACTTGCTATCACTATTGCTCAGGAGGGTGGAATAGGAATTATCCATAAAAACATGTCTGCAAAGAACCAAGCAAAAGAAGTTAGGGCTGTAAAACGTTACGAATCTGGTGTAATTAGAGATCCTATCACAATATCGTCAGATGCCACCATAGCAGATGTCTTTGAGATGCAGAGGAAATATAAAATTTCTGCATTGCCAGTTGTAGAGGGTAGCACAATTGTTGGCCTTGTGACTGGTCGTGATGTTAGGTTCGAAACTCACTTGGAGGACTCTGTTAAGAATGTTATGACACCCCAAGAAAAATTAATAACTGTTTCAGAGGGCGCAAAGATTGACGAGGTGAAGGCTTTACTTCACAAGCACCGTATCGAACGAGTAATCATAACTGACAATGAATTTCAAATGTATGGCATGATAACTGTTAGAGATATACAGAAATCGTACGACTATCCAGATGCCTGTAAAGATTCTCAGGAGCGCTTACGTGTAGGTGCTGCAGTTGGAGTTGCCAAAGGCACAGGGGACAGAATCAAGGCACTAGTTGAAGCCGGTGTTGATGTTATTGTAATAGATACCGCTCATGGGCACTCACAGGGTGTCATAGATAGAGTTATAAAAACTAAAAAATCATACCCAGATTTAGATGTTATTGCCGGTAATATTGCTACCGCTGAGGCTGCTCTTGATTTGGTTAAGGCAGGAGCTGATTGTGTTAAGGTAGGTATAGGCCCAGGGAGTATTTGTACTACTCGAATAATAGCAGGCGTAGGAGTCCCGCAAATTACTGCAATTTCTGATGTAGCTATTGCGCTCAAAGGGAGCGGTATTCCACTTATTGCGGATGGCGGTATACGATTTTCAGGTGATATTTCAAAAGCCTTCGCAGCTGGAGCATACAGTGTAATGCTTGGCTCTATGCTAGCCGGCACGGAAGAGTCTCCAGGAGAAGTTGAACTGTACAAGGGTCGCTCATACAAGTCATATCGTGGTATGGGATCAATAGGAGCTATGAATCAAGCTCATGGATCTTCAGACCGTTATTTTCAGTCTGACTCAAAGGCGGATAAGTTAGTTCCAGAAGGTATTGAGGGCCGGGTTCCATTTAAAGGCTCTATGCGACCTATAATTCACCAAATGATTGGTGGTGTACGGTCATCTATGGGATATACTGGATGTGAAACATTAGACAAAATGAGATCAAATGCACACTTTGTTCAGGTCACATCTGCAGGCATGGTGGAGTCACATGTACACGATGTATCTATCACTAAAGAGGCTCCTAATTATCATCAGTAATACATAATAATTTTTGCATTATTTGTAGTAATATACTAAATAAAGCTAAACTTATTTGATTTAAATTGATTACAAATGATTGTATTTAATGACATTTCTGAGGAACAGTTTCTGACAGAATATTGGCAAAAAAAACCATTATTAATAAAGCAAGCTGTACCTAATTTTATATCCCCGATTAAGCCTAACGATTTGGCTGATATGTCTCTTGAGGATCATATTGAAACACGTATCGTTAGTGGCTCTATAGTTGACCAAAAATGGCAATTAAATTTTGGCCCATTTGGTGAGTCAACTTATGCAAATTTGCCAGATAACGACTGGACATTACTGGTGCAGGGTGTTGATAGGTTTGTTGATGAAGTATATGAGCTAATTAAGAAGTTTGATTTTATTCCTCGTTGGAAGTTTGATGATGTCATGATATCCTATGCTGTAAAAGGTGGAAGTGTCGGACCTCACTTTGATTATTACGATGTTTTTTTACTTCAAGGCACTGGTAAACGTCGCTGGAATATAAGCACAAAAAACTGTAATGATAATAATTATATAAACAATCTACCACTCAAAATTATGAATACATTTGAGTCAGAGCAGGTTTTTGATGTTGAACCTGGCGATATTCTTTATGTGCCCCCAAAGGTGGCGCACCATGGTGTTAGCTTAGATAATAACTGTACAACATTGTCCTTCGGGTACAGATCTTACTCAAACAAAGAGTTGATAGAATCAACTGATGATATAGAATCTAATATTGATCTTACTGGTTACTATGCAGATCCGATATGGCGTAACGAGAATACTCCAGCACTAATACCTATCTCTGCAATTAATCAAGCCAAAAAATTGGTAAATATTAGTAAGGATGAGTTTGCACGTTTTGTTACTAAACCAGACATTTTGGATCAGCAGGCTATTCAAAACTTTGAATTTCAAATGTTTGATGAGGTGTTTGATGATTCCACTACATACAATTTATTGCCAGGTTGTAGAACTGCATATACCCTAACCAACAAGAAGGTAACATTGTACATAAATGGCGAAAAAGTCAACACCAATAATATTGACAATGAGTCTATTTTGAGTTTCTGCAATGCACGAAATATTGATTGCAAAAGTAATAATAAATTTTCAATATCTTTAGCAAAAAAACTATTCCGAATGTCGATACTAGACAAAGCAATATAATTGTTTGAATAGTAATGCCTCAGTAGTTATGTATAATAACCGTCGTTTTATGGGTTATATATCTTATAAGTTTTATCTAAAGCATATCTGTTGGTATGTTTCAAATAAAGCTTAAACGGTTAATCTGTAAGACTTCTTTTATTTATTTTATGGAGAGTTTCATGGAAATGAACATCGTTAAAAAAAGTTTTGCTATGGGCAAACACACAATCACACTAGAAACAGGACGTATAGCTAGACAATCACACGGAGCTGTACTTGCTAGTATGGATGATACTCAGGTATTGGTTTCTGTTGTTGGGTCAAAGGAAATGAGGCCGGGACAAGATTTCTTCCCTTTATCAGTTGATTACGTTGAAAAAACTTATGCAGCAGGTAAGATTCCTGGTGGATTTTTAAAGCGCGAAGCTAGACCTAGTGAGAAGGAAACACTAACATCACGATTAATTGACCGCCCTATTCGTCCGTTATTCCCTAACGGTTTTATGAATGAGGTTCAGGTTTTAATTACAGTAATTTCTGCAAACACAAATGTTGATCCTGACATTATTGCTATGATTGGAACTTCTGCGGCATTAAGCATATCTGGATTACCTTTCAGTGGGCCAATAGGTGGAGCTCGTGTAGGTTATTCTGACGGCGAATACATACTTAACCCTACATACTCTGATTTAAGTACTTCTGACCTTGATATGGTAGTAGCTGGTACCAACGATGCTGTCCTTATGGTTGAATCTGAAGCAAATGAGTTATCAGAAGAACTCATGCTTGGAGCAGTGATGTATGCACATAAAGAGTTCCAGGTTGTTATTGAAACTATTGCTGAATTTGCTAATGAAGTAGGCAATGAGAAGTGGGACTGGCAAGCTCCAGAAACTAATGACACATTGCTCGATGCAATAAAATCACAATTCGGCAATCAAATAGACGAGGCATACCAGATTAAAGAAAAACTTGACCGATATGCCAAAGTTGGTGAAATTAAGCAGTCCGCAATAGAAACATTGTCTAGTGACGATGAAGATAGTTTTTCATCTGAAGATGTTTCAAAATATTTCAAAAAAATTGAAAAGTCAACCGTACGTGAGAGAATACTAAACAATCAGCCACGTATCGATGGTCGTGACTCAAAGACAGTTCGTGAACTCAAGATTGAGACAGGCCTGCTAGACAATACTCACGGTTCAGCACTTTTTACCCGTGGAGAAACACAAGCATTAGTTGTGACAACTTTAGGTTCTAAGCGTGACGCTCAATTAATTGAAAAACTGGAGTCGTCAGAGCGTCAGAATGATTACTTCTTATTGCACTACAACTTCCCTCCATACTGTGTAGGTGAGACTGGAAGGGTTGGATCTACTAAGCGTCGTGAAATTGGTCACGGTCGTCTTGCACGCAGAGGCATATCTGCATGTTTACCTTCAATCGAAGAGTACCCATACACAATTCGTGTTGTCTCTGAAATTACTGAGTCTAATGGATCAAGTTCTATGGCAAGCGTTTGCGGTTCTTCATTATCTTTGATGGATGCTGGTGTACCATTAAAGGCACCTGTCGCAGGTATAGCAATGGGCTTAGTTAAAGAAGGTGACAGGTTCACAGTTTTAACTGATATTCTTGGTGATGAGGATCATCTAGGCGATATGGACTTTAAAGTTGCCGGCACTTCACGCGGTATAAATGCTCTACAGATGGATATTAAAATTCAGGGTATAACTCAAGAAATTATGGACATTGCTCTAGGACAAGCTAAAGTAGCAAGACTCGATATTTTAGGTCAAATGAATCAGGTCATATGTGAGCCTAACCAGTCAAGTAAAAATGCTCCTAAAACAGCTGTTATTCAAATAGCTAAAGATAAGATACGTGACTTAATCGGTAAGGGCGGCGAAACTATCAAAGGTATTATTTCCGCATCAGGAGCAAGTGTTGATGTTGACGATGATGGAAGTGTAAATATATTTGCAAATGACCAAGAAAACTTTGAAAAAGCAGTACAAATGGTTAAGGATGTAACTGCTGTTCCTGAGGTTAACAAGGTCTACACTGGTACGGTTGCAAAGATAGTTGAGTTTGGTGCATTCGTTACCATTCTACCTAACCAGGACGGTTTACTTCATGTCTCTGAAATCGCTAATGAGCGTGTTGAGAAAGTTGAAGACTACCTCAAAGAGGGTGAAGAAATAGAGGTTAAGGTACTCGGAGTTGACAGAGGAAGAATTAAACTTTCTCGCAAGGCACTTCTGGACAATTAAACTTTATTGATGGTGTAGTTAATTTAAAAGTCACCTTTTGGTGGCTTTTTTAATTTGTGTTTGTTACTTAGGAATGATTATTATGGAAAAATCTATAATTGAACTTGAAGAAAAATTTGCTCACCTTGACCATACAATAGAAGAATTAAGCACTATTATTTTTCGCCAATCTAACAAAATTGATGAGCTTGAAAAGATTGTTAATGGTTTAGTTTCTCAGTTAGGGCAAGTAAATGAAAAGCAGAGCCAAGACGATGGCACATTAATCGATGATAGGCCGCCACATTATTAGTCAAATTAAGGAACTCTCATTTACGTGTAAGTACTGGTGAATCAAACTTTAAACCATCCCAACCATAAATCATGAAGTTGCGTATGTTTTGATGTGAATCATCATTTGGAGTTCTTAATACATCTTGATAATACTCCCCAAAGCAGTTTAATGATTCATCTTTATTTAGCTTGTTAATTGCTGCAAAACAAAATAACTTAGCACTGCCCTGGTTCTCATTTTCACGATTACTAAGCTCACCATTAATAAATGCTGCCGCTGTGTAATTGAAATTTGAGCTTATTATCGACATTAGGTCGTCAAATTCAACTTTATTTCCATCTCTGACAGACTCTAAGAACTCTTTCTCAAGCATAATCTTTCCTAAAATTAATTAAACCGTTAGTGGGTTCGGTTTGTTATTGTTAATATTGTATTTCTTCATGGCTTTTAATACTTGAGATTTATCAATAGAGCCTTCATCTGCAAGCGCTTTGAGTGAAGTAACAACGATATAGTTCGCGTTTACTTCAAAAAACTTCCTAAGCGATGCACGAGAATCTGATCTACCAAAACCGTCAGTGCCAAGAACTTCGTAGCGCGATGGGATATATTTCCTAACCTGTTCAGCATAGTTTTTTATGTAGTCAGTTGCAGCAATTACTGGGCCATTTGTATCATTTAAGCACTTAGTGATGTATGGAATCTTTGACTTGCCTTTGGTTTTGAAACGGTTTTCCCTGTCTATTGCTTGTGCCTCACGAGTCAACTCATTGAAGCTAGTTACACTCCAAACCTGAGAGCTTACTCCCCAATCATCATTCAGCATTTGGGCGGCTTTTTCAACTTCACGTAAAATAGTTCCACTTCCCAAAAGCTGAACTTCAATATTATGTTTTCCTGTCTGTTTTAATGGATAAATTCCTTTAATAATACCATCTTCAACGCCATTAGGCATTTCAGGCTGATGGTAGGTTTCGTTCATCAGCGTAATATAGTAGAAAACATTATCCATGTTTTCGTACATACGGCGCATACCATCACAAAGTATCACAGCTAGCTCGTAGGCATACGTTGGGTCATATGAAATACAGTTAGGTATTGTATTGGATACTATTAGTGAGTCACCGTCCTGGTGTTGCAAACCTTCTCCAGCAAGTGTGGTTCGTCCTGCGGTACCACCAAGCAGAAAACCTTTTGCCTGCATATCTCCTGCAGCCCAAGCTAAATCTCCGACACGCTGGAATCCGAACTTAGAGTAGTATATATAAAAAGGTATCATCGTCACATTGTGAGTAGCGTAAGACGTTGCTGCGGCTATCCAATCAGAAATTGCTCCAGCTTCGGTGATACCTTCCTGTAGCACTTGTCCCTTGATGTCTTCCTTGTACCACATTACAGTTTCTGAATCTTCTGGCTCATACAGTTGGCCAGATGATGAGTAAATACCCATCTGTCTAAACAAGCCCTCCATTCCAAACGTTCTTGCCTCATCAGGAACAATTGGAACTACTCTATGAGCTAAATCCTTCTCCCTAATTAATAAGGTTAAGAAGCGCACAAATGCCATTGTGCTTGACATTTCACGATCTCCTGAAGATTTGAGCAGGACATCAAATTTATCTATGCCAGGTACTGAGAGTTTTTCTAAATCAAACTTCCTTTCAGGTAAGTAACCTCCTAGCTCTTCTCGTCTTTTTCTGAGGTAAGTTAGTTCCTCACTGTCGTGGTCCGGTTTATAAAAGTTTAGTTCCTCTGCATCCTTCTCCGTGACCGGAATTCTAAACCTTTTAGCAAATCTATTTAGAGCCTCTAGTCCAAGTTTTTTCTGGCTATGTGTTGTATTTTTACCTTCTCCGGCTTCTCCCATGCCGTACCCTTTGACGGTTTTAGCTAAAATAACACTAGGCTGACCTACATGCTCTTTCGCCATCCTGTATGCCTGATAAACTTTATTAGGATCATGACCGCCTCGCTCTAAAGCAAAAATCTCCTCATCGCTCATATGCTCAACAAGCTTCAATAGTTCAGGATATTTCCCAAAAAAGAATTCACGAACAAATGCGCCGTCCTTCGCTTTATAGGCTTGGTAATCACCATCCACAACTTCTTCCATTCGTTTTCTAAGAAGTCCTGAAGTGTCTCTTGCTAGGAGGTCATCCCAATCCCTGCCCCAAACAACCTTAATGACATTCCACCCAGCACCGCGGAACATTGCTTCAAGTTCTTGTATTATCTTTCCATTTCCACGTACAGGTCCATCTAGCCTTTGTAAGTTACAATTTATTACAAATATTAAGTTGTCTAGCTTCTCTCTACCGGCTAAAGAGATCGCACCAAGGGACTCTGGTTCGTCGGTTTCACCATCACCAAGGTACGCCCAAACTGTTCTTTTGTCAGTCAGCTTTACTTCCCTATGGTGTAGATACTTCATAAATCTGGCTTGATAAATGGCCATAATAGGTCCTAGACCCATTGAAACTGTTGGGAATTGCCAAAAGTCCGGCATCAACCAAGGGTGCGGGTAGGACGATAGTCCATCCTTTTCAGCCTCTTGTCGGAAATTGATCATCTGTTCTTCGGTAATACGGCCTTCAAGATATGCCCTAGAGTAAATGCCTGGAGCAATATGCCCTTGAAAGAAGATCAGATCTGCCCCCTGTTCAGCATTAGGGCCTCGATAAAAATGATTAAAGCCAACCTCATACAGTGTAGCACTTGAAGCAAAGGAGGCTATATGCCCACCAAGCTCTGAAGAGGTCTGGTTGGCTTTTATAACCATAATCATTGCATTCCATCGAATGATAGATTTAATTCTTTGCTCTATATCCTGCTGTATTACAAGTTCTGTCTCTTTGTCTACTGGGATAGAATTTAAATATGCAGTGTTGACACCTTCAGGTAGGTCCATACCCTCATCATGTGCCATCTCCATTAACTGCTTCAAGATATATTTTGCTCTGTCTTCGCCCTCAAACCGAGCGACAGACCTAAATGCCTCTAGCCATTCTTGAGTTTCGATAGGATCTAGATCAGTATTAGGCATAAAAAACTACATTATTAAAGGGAATAATGTAATTATACCCAAGCTACAGTAAGGACTGATTTAATAAAATAGTTTAACAAGCAGTAAAGCTGAAATAAAGCCTAAAAAGCCTAATAATATTTGCCATACCTCATGCACAGGAAATAAAATCATCCCAATATATGCACCAAAAAATAACATGATTAGTGGGAACATGTATAGCATAAAGGCTCGAAAAAATAACTCCCTTGAAGGAATTTCTAGGGTTATAAAATCTCCAGCTGAAACGGTACCTTCCGATGGCCGAGTAAAGACCGAGTATCGATCAAAATAATCAGCTAATATTCCAGTTCCGCAACCATTTTTAGCACTACAACTATGGCAAGTATCAGACCTATTTATCTTTAACGTCATTGATTCATTTTCAATTTTAATTACTTCAAACTGCTCTTTCATAAGTCGGCTTTAAATATAAAATACATCGTTATTAAACCTTATTTTATATTGTAAGACATAACAACTATGGATATTTCACAATCAATTTTTAAAGCTTATGACATTAGAGGTATCGTTGACAAGGAGTTAACCCCTGAAAGTGTTAAATTAATTGGTTTAGCTGTTGGAAGTGAATCAATAGAGAATGGTGAACGCGGAATAGTTGTCGGTCGTGACGGGAGAATTAGTGGAATAGAGCTAATGGATGCGTTAATAGTTGGCCTAAAACAAAGTGGATGCCATGTTGTTGATATTGGAATGGTTCCAACCCCGTTGGTATATTACAGTACATATACAAAAGCGGCTACGTCAGGTGTAATGATTACTGGTTCGCACAACCCACCAGAATATAACGGCTTTAAAATAGTTATTGCGGGTGAAACCCTTTCTGGAGAACGCATTCAAGGTCTTCTTCTGCGCATTCAAGGTGGAATATTCCATGCTGGGTCAGGCACATCTACTAAAGTTGATATTGATAAAGACTATATTGACAGGATAAAGTCAGATATACAAATTGACAAGCAGCTACATATTGTTGTAGATTGTGGTAATGGTGTTGCTGGAAAGATTGCACCAAGTTTATTCGAACAGTTGGGGGTAAAGGTAACTAAACTGTTTTGTATCGTTGATGGAAATTTCCCTAACCACCACCCTGACCCTTCAAAGATAGAAAATCTTCAAGATCTAATTAAAGAGGTAAAAGAGGTAAAAGCTGACATGGGTATTGCTTTTGATGGTGATGGTGATAGGTTGGGTCTAATTGACAACAAGGGTAATGTTATTTGGGCAGACAGACAGATGATCCTTTACTCTAGAGATATACTGAAACGTAACAGAGGAGCTAAAATTGTATTCGACGTCAAATGCTCATCCGTTCTACCTAACGACATTTCCGAGAATGGCGGTGAGCCAATAATGTCACGCACAGGTCACAGCTTTATAAAAGCTATGCTCAAAGAGACTGGTGCAGCACTAGGGGGTGAGATGAGTGGTCATATATTTTTCAAAGAGCGCTGGTACGGTTTTGACGATGCTATATATGCAGGTGCACGATTACTGGAAATTATGTCTAAAACAGATAAAACCTGTGAACAGGTTTTTGCAGATTTGCCCAACAGCATTAATACCCCAGAGATTAACATTCATTTTGAAGAGCATGGTCAGCAGTTCGAAGCTATGGACAAACTATCATCGAGCATTGACTTTCCTGGCGCCCAAATAAATACCATAGACGGCGTTAGAGTAGACTATAACAATTATTGGGGTTTAGTTCGCCCTTCCAACACAACGCCTTGCTTAGTTCTTAGGTTTGAAGCGGACGATGAGAAAAATTTAAATAAAATTCAACAAGAATTCAAAATTTGGCTAAAAAGAAACAATATTAACGCTAACAACCTTCTAATTTAACTAGAAACATTAGAGGTGCTGACTACAACATACCTTCACTAAATAATATAATCAATAATTTCACTAGCGCCAACAGACTTCTTCAGGTTTGTGAATACATAAGGCTTTTCAACTCTCATTTTTTCAGTGTCTCTTTCCATAACCTTTAATAATGCCCCTACATATAGCGCTAGGCCAATAAATATCGGGTCAAAGAAATCAATTATGTATCATATTGCTGGCAAAGTTAATGCAAAAGAAAATACCCCTAACAATCCAAAAAAAACATGCCCTTTGATTCGTTACTCATATCTATTAACTTACAGAACTATGGATTTAGTGTGAATATTGATGATTAATTTAGATAAACAATGAGGCTAGACCTAGGAATGCTACAAAACCTATGACATCAGTAATTGTTGTTAGAATAACACCACCAGCCAGCGCCGGGTCAATCTTCATTCTGACCAGTATTATTGGTAACAATGCTCCAGAAAACGCGGCAATCAGAAGGTTTACAATTATTGCAAGAGATATAACCAAACTTAGAGTTACATCCTCAAACCAAACATAGGTAGCCAAAGCTATAACCGCTGCCCAGAAAAGTCCATTCAATAAACCCACAGCGACCTCTTTAGTCAGAAGTAGTTTAAGGTTTGAAATTGTAATCCTTCCTGTAGCAATACCTCTAGTAACCAGTATTAATGTTTGTGTACCGGCAACCCCTCCCATACTGGCTACCACAGGCATCAATATAGCTAAGGCAACTTTTTGCTCCAAGGTGGCCTGAAATATACCAATAAAAAACACAGCTATGAAGGCTGTAACAAGGTTAACTCCTAACCAAACACTTCTCCTCTTAGTTATCTCCATTACCGGAGCGAAGACATCGTCTTCCTCATCCAAACCCGCCATAGACATAACAGAATGCTCTGCTTCATCACGAATCACGTCAACCACATCGTCGATTGTAATTCGACCAATTAGTTGATTATCATCGTCTATCACTGGTGCTGAAATTAGATTGCGCTGCTCAAACAAATTTGCAACCTCTTTTTCAGGCGTTGTAGCTGAAATAGGTTTGGCTGTTTCAAGATTTATTAGTGGCAGTACTTTTTTATACGGCTCATTAGTAAGTAAGGTAGATATGTGGACCGAACCTACATATTTGAATGATCGATCCACTACGAAGATCTGATCTGTATCAACCGGCATCTCCTTTAGTAAACGCAGATACCTAATGACTGTACCAACTGAAACATCAGAGCGAACAGTTATTATATCAATGTTCATTAGACCGCCTGCAGAGTCTTCATCGTAAGATAACACCTTTTTAAGGTGGTCTCGATGCTTGTGATCAAGGGTTAATAACAAATTGTGTAGCGCAGATTCTGGTAGATTCGGAACTATGTCAGCCAGGTCATCCATATCCAGACCTTCAGTAGCTCTTACAATTGAATCAGCATCCATCTCAAAAAGCAGCTGAACTTGGACATCTTCGCTGAATTCAATAAGAATATCTCCCTGAGTAGAAGAATCAATCCTAATCCATAGCTCAGTTCTGTTTTTTGGTGGGACAGCTTCTAACAGTCGAGCAACTTCACCAGGGTGAAGACCTGATAACTGAGAGGCGGCCTCTTCATAAGAAGATGCCTCCAGAGATATCATTAATCCCTGGAGGCAATCTTCAAAAGAAGTTTTTTCAACTTCTAGCATTGAATGTTTTCCCTAAATCATTGGCAGTAAATATTTTGAATTACTGCTTAACTAAAACATAGATTAATTTTTTCTATGGTCGTTTAGTTTTTCTTTGTGTTTTCTAATTTGAGAATCGAGTTTGGCAATTAATAAATCAATAGATGCATACATATCATTACTTTCTGCTTTTGCAAATAATTCTGCACCACTAACATGTATTGTTGCTTCAGCTATTTGGAGGTTCTTCTCAATTCCTAAAATCATATTAATATTAATTAATTGATCAAAATGGTGTTTAATTTTTGATAATTTTTCGGTTGAATATTGTCTGATAGCTTCGGTAATGTCAAGGTGATGACCAGAAATATTTAATTGCATGCTCGCTCCTCCTTTTTTTTATAAATTTGTACATATATTGTGTCATACTTCTATAATAATTGCAAAGTATTTCTACCCAGTATTCACAATTAATAGTGAAGGAATAATCAAATATTAGTGTATACTAATAGGTTTATATCCTTTATATTCAGGAGAAAGTATGAACGCAGTAAGTAAAGAATCTAATGACTTGAGTGCTAAAAGAATCGCACTACAAAAAAGTTTTAAAGAATATAATGAAAGCAATGGTTTTTCATACCAAGATTGGGTAAATCCACCTGCTGGTCATTTCTATGAAGGCTATAAAGCCGAATTAGAAGAAGTAAACAACCAGATGGCGCCTCCTTTGCAGTACCAGTAGTTTCTACTGACTACAATAGAGAGCCCCGTTTGGGGCTTTTTTGCTTTTAACGGAACTACAAACAAATAACAAAAATACAATGTCATATTTAATGCCCAACTACTCACCACTAGATGTTGCCTTTGTTAAAGGTGAAGGGTGCTACCTTACTGATAAGGATGGTGTGCGATACTTAGATGCACTTTCAGGTGTTGGTGTTGTCAGTCTAGGTCATTGTCATAAAGATATAACTAAATCTATACAGGATCAGGCAGCAGAGCTAGTGCATACCAGTAATTGGTATCATATCATTAACCAGGAAAATTTAGCCGAACAGCTTTGCAACCTTGCTAATATGGATAACGCATTTTTTGGCAACTCCGGTGCTGAAGCGAATGAAGCTGCAATTAAAATTGCACGACTATACGGTGACAATAAAAGAATCACTAACCCTACAATTATAACTGCCAACCAAAGCTTCCATGGTCGAACTATGGCAACACTATCGGCCACAGGTAATGCAAAAGTTCATTCAGGATTTGCACCGTTAGTTAGTAAATTTATCCATGTTGAGTTTAATAATGTAGATGAAATAAAATCTCACAGTGGTAACAAGGATATTGTTGCAGTTATGCTTGAACCTATACAAGGAGAGAGCGGAGTTAAAATTCCAGATAGCGAATACCTTAACAAAGTACAAGATCTATGTGAAGAGAATGATTGGCTACTTATACTTGATGAAGTTCAGACTGGTATAGGAAGAACTGGAAAGCTATTTGCTCACCAGCACAACAACATAATACCTGACCTTTTAACCTTAGCTAAAGGTCTCGGCAATGGTGTACCAATTGGTGCATGTTTAGCCAAAGGAAAGGCTTCTAAATTACTCGTTCCTGGGACACACGGCTCTACCTTTGGTGGTAACCCTTTGGTTTGCAAGACGGCTCTCACAGTGCTGGAAGTTATAGAAAGGGATTTAATTCTAGAGAACGTTTGCAAGATAGGTGAATATTTGAAATCCGAATTTGAAGACAAAATGCGTGATTCAAATAAGGTAACTGAAATACGCTCTAAAGGATTAATGATTGCAATTGAGCTTAATCAAGATTGCTCTATATTACTACAACGTGCCCTAGAAAATAAATTACTAATTAACATTACTGGACAAACTATCCGTCTACTACCTCCTCTAATTATTAGTATGAATGAGGCTGATATACTTATAAATAAAGTATGCAATTTAATTGAAGAACTGTAAACATGGGAATAATGACTAAGCATTTTATAAATCTTGATGATCTTTCTATCGACGATCTAAACCAAATATTTGACAAGGCTATTGAGTTAAAAAAGCAACACAAATCTGGCAAGCTAAATAAAGATCTTGAGAATAAAACTCTCGCAATGATATTTGACAAATCTTCAACAAGAACTCGTGTCTCATTTGAGGCTGGTATGACTCAGCTCGGTGGGCACGCCCTATTTCTTTCTGATAAAGATATTCAGATCGGCAGAGGTGAACCTATATCAGACAGCGCTACAGTCATTAGCTCGATGGTTGATGCCGTAATGATGAGAATCTCTTCACACGAAGATATTAATGTCTTTGCTAATAACTCATCAGTGCCAGTAATTAATGCACTATCAGATGAATCACATCCATGTCAATTACTAGCGGATATGATGACTTATCAGGAAATAAATGGCTCAATACAGGGTGCCACTGTTGCTTGGATTGGTGATGGCAACAATATGTGTCAGACCTATATGCAGGCAGCAAAAGTGTTCGGTTTTACTCTGAATATAGCTTCACCTGAGGGTTACCATCCTAGCACTGAATTTATTAATAAATATAGTAATAATATCAATATTTGTGACTCTAAAGAGCAGGCATGTGATGGTGCTGATTTAGTAGTTACTGATGTATGGGCTAGTATGGGTCAAGAGGATGAACAAAATAAACGCAAGTTGGCTTTTAAAAACTTTCAGGTCGATAACAAACTAATGTCCATTGCAAAAGAGGACGCCTCTTTTATGCACTGTTTACCTGCACATAGGGGTGAAGAGGTTAGTGCAAGAGTTATTGATGGAGATCAAAGCTTAGTATGGATCGAGGCTGAAAATAGGCTACACGCTCAGAAGGCTTTATTACTATTTTTACTTGGTTAAAATGTCTTACTTTAAGTTTTCCATTGCCTCCCTATAGAACTTTACCCCTCTCTCTATCTTGTCACGACCTTTACTAACTCTCCATCTGTTTGTGTCTCTTAATGAGTAAACACATCCACAATATTCTTGCTGATAAAATTCTTCTTTTTTAGATATTTCTAGCATCCTTGTCGAGCCGCCCTTTTTACGCCAATTAACATCCCAATAATTTAAATCATCGTAATCTTTTGCAGACCTAGCGCCGCAACCATTTATCTGAATCATGTCTTTCCACCTAGATATACCCAGGGTTGAGGATATTAAATCAAACCCATTATCGTTTGCATACTTGGCAGTTACCTCGAAGCGCATATCAAAGCATGTAGTACAGCGTTTACCTCTCTCTGGCTCATTCTCCTGTCCGTGTGTACGCTCAAACCAGATATCACGATCATAATCTGCATCAATGAATGGCATACCTAGCTTACTTGCGAAGCGAATGTTTTCTTCCTTACGTAACTCGTACTCCTCAATTGGATGTATATTAGGGTTATAAAAAAATATAGTGGTGTCAATTTTTGATACCGCGAGTGCCTCCATTATTTCTCCCGCACATGGCGCACAGCAAGAGTGCAGTAGCAACCTTTTCTCACCATTAGGTGTGTTCAGTTTCGGCCTTTCGTAACCATTAAGACTGTAATCTAGTTTAGACATTTTTTAACGAGCTTTAGCACTTCCCAGGACTCGCGCTTCAATTCATCCCTGTCAATAATTTTACTTGGGTGGTGAGTAATGAACTGATTATCTTTAAAAGCTGACATGTTATTACCCATCAACAAAACAGCGACGGCATTGTATTTATTTATTGTTTCTCTTAAGTCGTCAATTTCTATGTTGATACACTCTATATCATCTCTACTGAGGCCGATTGCAGAGAGCATCTTAAGTAACAAACCATTTGACTCACCCTCTACACAGAATGAGTTTATTTTTGTGGATTCTATTACTAGGCATTTAACATTGATTAAATCTTTGTTAACTCTTGATGGGCTAGATTTTGCATCAAATAGAAAATCAGGAATACCCAACTCTTCGAGGTACTTATCTCTCAAAGAATTATTCATATTCATCTATACCTGAGGGTGTGATCTACTAGTAGCAGCCATAACCTTATTTAATCCATGCACATATGCTTTAGCGCTAGCGGTAATTATGTCAGTATCTGAGCCTTGGCCATTGACTATTTTCCCGTCATACTCAAGCCTAACGTTAACCTCTCCGAGTGCATCTGTACCCTGAGTAACATTAGAAACGGAATACAACTGAAGGTTTAAGTTTGAGTCTAAATCAAACAAAGAATTTATTGCACTAAATGTCGCATCTACCGCTCCTGGGGTTTGTGCTGTCGAAGTTTTTTCTTCTCCATCAATAGATAATGTAATTGTCGCGGTATTTTGCACTCCAGTTTCTGTGCACACTTTTAGGGAGACTAGCTTTATTAACTCGAGAGCCTCAGTCTGTGACTCTGACACGAGGGCTTGAAGGTCTTCATCAAAAATCTCATGTTTCTTATCAGCTAAATCTTTGAATCTCCTAAACGCATCATTTAAGCTTTCTTCTGAATCAAATTCAACACCTATTTCCAAAAGTCTTGCTTTAAATGCATTCCTACCAGAATGTTTACCAAGAACTAACTTATTCGCATTCCAACCAACATCCTCAGCCTTCATAATTTCATAAGTCTCTCGATATTTTAGAACTCCGTCCTGATGAATTCCTGCTTCATGTGCAAATGCATTTGCGCCAACGATGGCTTTATTGGGTTGCACTATGAAGCCAGTAACAGAAGAAACCAGACGAGAAGCAGAGAGTATATGGGATGCATCAATATTCGTATCGCAGTCAAATACATCTTGACGTGTGCGTACTGCCATCACTAACTCCTCTAGTGAAGTATTGCCTGCACGCTCTCCTAATCCATTTATCGTGCATTCTACTTGCCTAGCTCCATTCAATACTGCAGCTAAAGAGTTAGAAACGGCAAGACCTAAGTCGTTATGGCAGTGTGCTGAAAAAATTGCCTTATCTGAGTTTGGAACTCTCTCTATCAGTGATTTCATGGTTTGACCGAATTGATGTGGTATGTTATATCCGACCGTATCTGGAATATTAATTGTGTTAGCGCCAGCATCAATTGTTGCCTCAATAATCCTACACAAAAAATCTTCATCCGATCTCCCGGCATCTTCTGGCGAAAACTCAACATTGTCGGTATATTTTTTGGCTCTTTTTACCGCACGAACTGCTTGCTCTATAACCTGTTCAGGTGTCATTTGTAGCTTCATTTTCATGTGTATATCGGAGGTAGCTATGAAGGTATGAATTCTTGATGAATTGGTATCCTTTAATGCCTCACCAGCGCGATCAATATCCTTATCTAGAGCTCTAGCTAGAGAGCATACAGTCGAATCCTTTACTGCATTAGCAACAGCTCTAACTGCCTCAAAATCTCCTGGCGAAGCTATAGCAAAACCTGCCTCAATCACATCCACCTTCATTTTTTCTAATACCTTAGCGATACGTACTTTCTCATCTTTAGTCATTGATGCTCCGGGTGATTGCTCACCATCACGAAGTGTAGTATCAAAAATAATTAACTTGTTAGACATTTAAGTCTCCTATATGTATATGTATATGCTGTTTAGATTTTGGTTACAAGACTTTTCAGTCAAGCGATATGATGAATTATGCCTTAAGGCAATAATCGTAGCAAAGATAGGAGTTTACCTTGTGGGAATACAGACTTTGAGATTCTATTATTCATGAATGTATTATAAATGAAATCCTAATATTATTTTGTACGTTTTTTTAATTGACGTTTTTTCCTAACTTCTATGCTAGTCACAATCAGACCAGATAGGGCATAAACCAAAAAGAA
>Ga0315329_10000223_pt1 | contig 22092 bp, 9 predicted proteins | sample M150032315metaG_FD_203459 | JGI IMG/M metagenome (GOLD analysis project Ga0315329, IMG submission 203459) | Ammonia-oxidizing marine archaeal communities from Monterey Bay, California, United States - M1 500m 32315 | ecosystem: Environmental > Aquatic > Marine > Coastal | place: USA: California...
CTTATTCACCGATGGCAAATGTAGTTCCCAGAGAACGAAAAACTTTTGGTTTTGAACAGTTGAGGGATACGTCCGGCCGGGAATTATTTTGGAACCCCAATCATGCAGATCCAGAATCTACAACGATACATAAGTCCGGTGTACCAAAGAACAAACGGCCTCTGTATGAAGCAAAATTAGCAATGCCACGAAAATTAGTGGCTGGAGGATGGAATCCTTATTTCAGGACTTGGGGTGAGCCTGATCCATTTCTAGCAATAACACCGTTTCCTCAGTATAGTGCAACGGAAGTCTTGAAGACTATGGCGGAGGCATTTACTGATGAAGGAGATGTTCCGAGATATAAAACAAACCAAGGGAATGGAGTTGCTAAGGGTAAGATAGTATATGATGAGTCCGGCGAGCCTTTTTCCGGTTGGGATCCTAGTGAAGCAGAGTATCCTTTAGCGTTATTTGATATGGGAAAAACCGGCGGACAAGCAGGAGATCATCATAGTGATTTTTTAAAAACTGGCGGGTGGCGTAGTGAACGGGTACCACTTAATACGGAGTTGTGGTCAGGTAAACCAAATATAAAAGGTAGTACACTAGATGGTACAGGTTCTTCTGCTATAGTGATGATTATAGCTGCACCTTCATATAAAGTATTTGTAGAAAGTTTTTTCGCATTTGCTAAACTTTTTGAAGAGATACCGGAATTTATGTCCGCTACTTATGACAACATATTGGGTGCTTATAACACATGGGCAGACCCGGAACCTCAAATGCTAAACTTGACTATGTGTGATTCAAAATATGGATTATTTGCTGTGGGAGATGTTATAAGAGGAATCAATTATGGGGGTTTAGGTAAAATAACAGAAATAATATCCTCCGAAGCTTCTTCAATAGTTTCTACTGCTTTATATACAATAACGGATGATATTGGAGGAACACAAAGAAGATATCTTGAAAAAAATATGAATGAACTGGGGCGTTATCAGGATATGGTAGTAGAACTAAAACCTATTCCCACTAAAGAGGCAAATGGAGTGGAAAGTTGGACTCCACAAGATAGTGTTCGTGAACAAGAAATTAAAGGATATGTGGGAGAAGGAGAAGAAAAACAGCCAAATTATATGACTAAGGGCGCGGATACTTTTCAGCTGAAGGGGAATGATGAGAGCGACAATCAGACCGTTAAAGCGAATTTAAGAAAATATCCAAAATATGGTACAGTATCTATGCAAAAATTAGCTAAGCCAATAGAAGCTGTACCACCAAATTTTCACAGTATTCAAGTAGGTCAAATTGTTCCAATGTGGAATGAATTTTTTGAGTATATAGAAGGGTTTATAATAAGTATAAAAGGATATACTGCTACAGCAGGTAAATTTATTCAAGATATTATTGATACACTTGAGGAAATGATACATGATTTAGAAGAGATGATTAAGACTATTGAGAAATTTTTAAAATTCTTTGAAGTAGATTTATCTGGAGCTGGAATATATGCTCTTCATATTCCAAGCCAGAACAAGGGTACAAATGGATTAGCTCAACTCCTTCAGACTTCATCCGGATTACCTCCGAATTTAGGTTACGCAGCAGGTATTTTATTTGTAGGAGTTGAAATTGGAGGACTGAATGCTATTGATAAGTTGGCACCGTTGTTAATGGGAGCAGATGATGACCAAACAGGACGTATTACAATTTAACTAAATAATACAGAGGTAAATATGGCCACAACACACGGAAAAGATTACGTAGATTTTGATATGGACATGGGAAGTCATCCTGCACACGGAGATTTAGAACAAGTTAAAAAAAATAATGTTATCAATAGGTCAATTAATAATTTAATGAAAACAAATCCGTATGAAAGATTATTTCAACCTGATATACAAGGAGGAATATCTAATCTTTTATTTGAAAATTTTGGACCCTTAACAGATTCTAGACTAGCGGCTGCGGTAGAACATGCAATTGAAACATATGAACCTAGAGCAATTGTACAAAAAGTAGATGTTATTCGTTTAGAAGAAGATAATGCATATCAAATTTATATAGAATATCAACCAGACAATAGTGCGGACACGACATCAACTGAAGTCTATTTGGAAAGGACATAGGACGACATGGCCAGTACAGAAGGAAAGCTTAATGTATCGGAATTAGATTTTACTCAGATTAAGGAAAATCTTATAGGTTTTTTACAGAATCAAGATGAATTTGTTGGTTATAATTTTAGAGGATCATCCTTTGATGTTCTTTTAGATGTACTAGCATATAATACACATTATAATGCGTATTATGCCAATATGGTAGCAAATGAAATGTTTTTAGATTCTGCTACACTTAGAAATTCAGTAGTTGCTAAAGCAAAACATTTAGGATATTTACCACGTTCAGCAAAAGGATCAAAAGCGGTGGTAGACCTTACGATTACTCCAACGGGCGCTCCTGCGGTTATAACTATTCCAAGATTTACACAATTTCAAGGAGATGTGGATGGTATTAATTATATTTGGTGCACCGCTAATTCACATGCTCTTAATATTAATGCTAATCTTATCTATACCGTATCTAATGTTGAATTAACTCAAGGAATACCTATTTCATATAGATACACAGCAGAAACTGCTGATGTAGACCAAAGATATCTTCTTCCAAATGCAAATATCGATACAGACACGTTAACGGTAACTGTACAAACTTCTAAAACTGAATCGGCATCTTTTGCATATGATTTAGCAAATGATATTACTACTGTTAATTCTACTTCCAGACATTATTTTTTAGATGAAGTGGACGAGGGATTATATGAAGTACAATTTGGAGATGGAATATTAGGAAAAGAAGTATCAAACGGAAATATTATCACATTAGCAGGGTTAGTAACAGACACAGATGCTACTAATGGATGTAAAAATTTTACTACTGTAGCTGATGTTGGTGGATATTCAAATGTTAAAATAGTTACTGTTGATGCAGCTGGAGGAGGAGCTGGTTCAGCTGATATACAAGAAATTAAATTTAATGCTCCTAAAAGTTTTGATGCACAGAATAGATGTGTTACAGTTTATGATTATATAAGTTTAGTTAAAAGGGATTATCCTGCCGCACAATCTGTAGTAGCTTGGGGAGGAGAAGATAGCGATCCACCCATTTATGGAAAAGTATATGTTGCAATTAAACCAAGACAAGGGAATGTTTTATCTACAGCAGCAAAAGCTCGTATTGAAAAGGCAATATTATCTAAACGAAATGTTGTTGGTGTAACTTCTGTAGTTGTTGATCCAGATTATATGTACTTAGGAGTTGACACTACGGCAAAATATGATTCTGCTTTAACATCAAATAGTGAAGCATCCCTTAAAGCTACTATAACATCTACAATTAAAGCGTTTGGTGGTATTAATTTAAAAGATTTTGATAAAGCATTTCGATATTCGAATTTAGTTAGATTAATAGACCAATCAGAAATTTCTATTGCAAGTAATCAAACTGCTATAACATTAAAAAGATATCTTTATCCTGCAATAGGCCTCACTGCGGCATATACTTTAAAATTTTCTAATGAAATATATCATCCTTCTAATACTTTCTGGGGGTCTATAACAAGTAGTAAATTTACATATCGTGACAATGCAAATACTGTATGGGAAGATTGTAGATTCCAAGATGAAAATGGTTATATTCAAGTATATAGAAAATTCGGATTAGAAAGAATTCTTGTTGCAAATAATGTAGGAACGGTTACTTATTCAGTTGGTCAAGTAAATCTTACTGGATTTTTACCGGAAGCTATAGGTACTGTCATCACTGGAAATACCGAACCTATGACTGTTTCTATTGTTCCCGCCTCATCAGATATTAAACCGGTACGGGAACAAATTCTATTAATGGAAGATAATGATATTAATGTTACCATGTTAGATGATTCTCCTTCCGGAACATATATTTCTGGAGTACATAGTACTGTAGATGGTTCCACCCTCCGTACTGGATATGAGACAAAATAAATGGCTTATGAGAAAAAAATAAAAGAACGGCAAGATGTCTCATCATTAATAGAAACTCTTGTTCCTGAATTTATAACTGCTGATCATCCGAAGATGAAAATCTTCATTGAGAAGTATTATGAATTTATGGAATCCCATCAGGTTTATTTTGAAGGGATTGCTTTTAATGAATATAAACTTGTACAAGAAGGTGAGGATGACGCCTCAATAGAGCCAGATTACTGGATTTTTGAAGATGAAATAAATAATGAATTGATGCCAGATGGCGATAAGAATGAACATTTTGATCCGCGTGTTCTAGAGGGTGCAATAGTAAATCATCGTATCCAATTAGAAACAGAACGTGATACTACAAAAGATGATGAATTATCATTTATAATAGGTGAAACTGTTTACGGTAATACTACTGACGCAGAAGCAGTTGTTACTGGTATAAATGGAAGAACTACTGCATATTTAAAACCCACCACTAATACCAATTTCATATATGGCGAAGAACTTACGGGGGTAACCTCTCGTGCTTGGACAACCTTTGCAAATGGTGTTCTAGCAGGAGTTTTCCCTGATGGTTCTGTAGAAGGTTTTCGAACAAGAGGGCCAATTGCTGCTACAAAAGAATTAAGTGAATTCGCGGATATTGATAGAACAGTTGAAGGTCTAATTGATGATTCTTGGAAACCAGAATTTTATACTCATGTTCCTAAGCAAGCAGCAACAGATCGAAGAATGCTTCTTAAACAAATGAAAGAAGTGTATCGGTCGAAAGGTGGGGAGGCATCTTACGACTGGTTATTTAGAGCAATCTTTGCATCACAGGAAGTAGATTATTACTATCCTAAAGATGATATGATGAGATTGTCAGACGGTAAATGGACAAAAGATAAAACAGTTAAAATTTTAACAGATACCGCAAATAACATTGGCATATTTGAAGGAAGAGAAATTAGAGGACATTCGTCTAATGCAACAGCTATAGTAGAAAAAACTATTACTAAAATGGTTGGTGCGGTTCAAGTTACTGAATTGTTCTTGTCGAAAATCACTAAGGGTGTAGGTAGAGATGGAACTTTAGGATACTTTTCAAAACATGAAAGAGTTGAAAGTTCACCTGATGCTAATAATGAAGTAGGACTTGGTGACTGTACAGGTATTATTTCAGATGTTACTATTGAATATGGAGGAAGTAATTATGTAGTAGGAGATGTAGTACAATTTATTGGAGGTGGAGGAGCAGATGCTAGAGCAGAAGTTGTTGATACTGTAGATGATATTCTTAAGGGTTTCCGTGTAGTTGATTCTGGTGATGGTTATTTTGTGGGGGATAGATTAGATTTCGTTGATGGGGGTACGGGAGGAGAAGGTGCCGCCGCTACGGTAGGAACTATTATTCCTACAGGAAAAGCTCAAAAAAATGATAATACTGTCCAAGGTGGTTCGACCGAACAAATCAGTTCAAATAATATTAATAAAGCTATATTTTCAAATTCTTCCTTTAGATTTACCGCAGGAATTAAAGAAAATTCTGGTGAAGTTTTTGATGTATCGGGACCATTTTTTACTTCACAATTTTTCCAAGTCGGTGATCTTATCCGAAGACAGGCAAAACTTGATAGTACTAGAGTTTTTACCGAAACAGGTATAGGAATTACCTTAACACAATCTGGTACTACTATTACTCTTTCCGGCCCAATTACAGAAGAAGAAACAAAAACTGTTATAGGTGGAAAACTTACTTATGCAAATGGTAATAATACTATTATTGCAGGTAAAGGAAATACAACCACACTTTATACTAAAGATATCCATACAATAGGAAGCGGACAGGATTTTAATATCTATTATGCAGATCAAACTCCAGGTGCTCCTAGCGCGACGGTTGTGGGTGCTAATAATGATCTTGTTTTATATACTCTTAATTCAATGCATATTGATGAATTAGGAAAGAAATATATAACTAATTTTTCAAATAATGATACTGTTATTTTATATGATACCTCACGTAATGTACTTTGGGGACCATTAAATTCTAATGGTAGTGATGCAGCATTAACTCATACAGGATTTACTTTTGATATAGGTAATACTCCTTCAAATGTTGAAGGCATTCAGGTTGTTATAGGAGATGCTTTTGCAGAGGGAGGTGGTTATGTTCAAAATCAAGTCAATACAACTTTTAATGTAGCTCCTGTATTAACTTATACTGAACATGAATTTGGTGCTATTGAGACTTTAGCAATTACTAATGGTGGTACCGGTTATAAACGATTACCTATAATTACAGTTGCTAATAACTTTATGATAGGATTGTCAAATTCGTTGGAGCATACAGGCGATATGAATGCCTTGCTCAATGTTAATTTACATTCTTACAGTACGGGAACAGTAACACAAGTAGGACAGGTACTCACATTAAGTGGAGGAACATTTCCTGATGCCAATTCAAACCCATTACATATAACATATGCTAATGGATTTGAAGACTATGTTGTTTCTGTAATTAGTTCTACTTCATTAGAAATGGAAACAGGTACAAGTGTTTCTGCCCCAGAATCATATACTCTTACGTATGGTGCGATTGCAAATAATTTTGCAGCTAATGAAATTATTTATACTGATAATTATGAGTCAAGAGGAATAGTATTAGATTGGTTTGACGAGCCCGGAAAACAAACTTATCCTAGGTCTGTAGGTACTGAAAATGAAGGAACATATGTAGAAAAGCCTGGTCAAACAGGTTATATGAGAAGGAATATTGTAAATGGAAATACTACTCTAAGAGTAGATATGTTAACTATTTCAGATTTTACAGGAGTATATTCTTATTTCTTAGAGGAGGGTCCACCAACCGCATCAGGATATAATGATAGATTAGTTTTTGAGGATGGTAGTCGTATTTATCCAGAGGATTCTATAACTTTCATGTTAATGGAAGATGATTTTATTATTTTAAATGAAGATGGAGATCGTACTTTTGGTGAAGATGTTGGAAGTGATCGTATTACAGCATATGATGGGGCAAATTCAATTATATATTCTACTGGAACAATTACACAATCAGGTAATGTTGTTACAGGAATTTCTGGAGAAACAATTTTTCCTAATGAATTAATACGAGGAACTCTTACGTATGCTAATAATCTGACAACAACTATAACAGGACATACTAATGCTACATCAATCACAGTAGAAGATTCTCAAACTATAGGTTCGGCAGAAGTATATTCCATTTCATATAACCCTGCAGCAACTTATGGTGATAATAGTAGTGTAACAGCTGTTGCAACTGGAACAGGTTTTAGAACAGTAATAGTAACAGAAGAAGCACATACAAAAACAAAAGCTAATAAAATTAAAATTGAAGGTGCTACTGATAAAATATTCAATGGAATTTTTCCTGCTTCTCCTATAGATTCTAATAGTTATAGTTATACAATTTCGGAAGACTTTGACTCAGCGGTAATATCAGGAAGCCTTTCATCAAAATTTGTAAAGACAGCTTACTTAGATACTTCAAATGCTTCCCTTATGGATACCTCATTAAAAGGTAACAATGCGGTAATAGAAGTTTCTAGTATTGCTGCAGGGTCAATTAAATCTGTGGCCATTGAAAATGTTGGAGCGGGATATTCAACTAAACCAAAAGTTTTAGCTGGAGATGGAGATAATAACGCACAAATGACTGCTGTGATAGGAGCCTTTGCTCAATATCCTGGAAAATATTATGGTACACAAGGAAGATTAGACGATGCTCCCAAAATACAAGATAGTAGATATTATCAAAGTTTTTCTTATGTTTTAAAAGCTCCCATTGATACTACAAAATACCGCGCACATGTAGACCGGTTGGTACATCCAGCTGGTATGAAAATGTTTGGTGAGTTAGCAGTAATTCTTAAAGCCTCTGCTGAACTTTTTTCATCTGGATATCATGCAGGAACAGAAGGACGAGACGGCCCCGGTAAGCCGAAGGACGTAGATAATTATGATGACTCAGGATTTGAATTCGGCCGCCCAGATTATTTACATCTTCATACTCCCCGATTTCATCCTATTATTTTGACGCGTCAAGTACTCGTTAATGCAGAAATTCAAACAGATTTTCAGCCACATGTAGAAATTTATACACATGATGTTCCTTATCATGCAATGGATGGAAGAATAGAGCATAGAGGTAATGTAGAAATAAAAAGAGAAGATTTTAGAGATGTTCAACAGATGATACGTTCATCTGCTTCTATGTTAACATATGTAATGGATGAATCTCAAGGAAATGATGAACAATATGAAATAGGTGAAACTGTATACCAAGGTACTTCATATTTTACTAGAGTTAGAGAAGCTACTGTAGCTGGATATAATCATGATTCCAAAACATTAAATCTTATTAATATGATTCCTAATATGGATTTCATATTAGATAAAAGTATTATAGGTTATCTTGGAGGAGCAGATTATGCGATTCTTGAAAATGTTACATTACCTATGGCGGATATTACTGAGTTAGAACATAGTCATGAAACTGGTGATATAATACAAATCACAAGAGCAACTACTGATTATTTTAATGGTGAATTTATAATTCAAACGGTTCCTGACACAAATACCTATACTGTCTTTTTAGGAAGAGGTGATCCTGGCGAAGATGTTGAGGCGGTAGCACAAACTGCTTATGGTGGTAGTTGGTTAAAAGTAGAAACTAAAACATTAGCAAATGTTTGGAGAGTTAGTTCCCAAAATTATGAATCTCCTTTTGAAGGAACTATTACTCAAGAAGATGAACTTATCGATGGTGTAATTTATAATTATGCAATTACATTGGAAGAAGGAGATACCTATTTACTTCCGAAAATACAATTTCCTGAATATGATTCTGGAACAGTTTCCATTGACATGAGTTTCAGTAGTGATCTTCTATTGGAAGACCATATTAATCCAGATACAGGATTACATGAAGATGGATATGTCTTGCATGAAGCACATGGTGGTACAGTAGGAATGGGTCCTACAAGATATATTTCCTTAGAAGATGATACAGAAGGAATTGAATGGAGTTATGAACGAGGTCATCTTGGCCATGAACCTCTTAGTATTCCTTATATGGAAACTCAAGTAACTTTTGATGTATATGAGAATGCCGGATACAGTTTATTCTTGGAAGATGGTTCACATCTTATTGAAGAAGGTGATGAAACATCTAGACCACTATCTAGATTTATAACAGAGGATAGACATCCGGGCTTACATTCTACGGAAGCTGAACATGTTCTAAGACCGGTCGGTGAAATTGAATTTGAATTTAAAGAAAATTTCGGTTGGAACTTTTTGTTGCAAGATGGACACACACGTATAATTTCAGAAAATCCACACGAAACAGAATTATTTCTTACAGAGGAAGATTATTTTAGAACAGAATTTGGAGAAGTTGAATTTGATCTATATGATTCTGTAAATCAGAATTTACTGCTAGAAGATGATGTAACATTTTTTATAGAAGAAGGAGATGAAACTGCTAGTCCATTAGCAAGATTTGTAATACTTGATAACCATCCCGGTTTATTGGCTACTGAGTATGAGCATGGTAAGAGACCACTTGGAGAAGTAGAATTTGATTTATATGAAAAAGCAGGATACAATCTAAAATTAGAAGATGATTCACATTTTATAGAAGAAGGTGATGAGGCTTCTAAATTGTCTCGATTTATATTAGAGAACAAAGAGCCGGGATCACATTCTACTGAAGCTGAACATGTCTTAAGACCATTTGGAGATATTGAATTTGTATTTGATTTGGCACATCCCCCATTTGGTGCACCAGCTACTGAAGCTTTAACTCCGCCGTCTATTTTAGGAGCACTTGAAGGTTGGATACAGTATGAAGATGGTTCGGATCTTGGTTTAGAAGACGGAGGAAATCTTACTTTAGATTCTGACAAGTTACCAAGTGAAGGATCGCTTGATGAAGTTCAATTTAATCTTTATGAAAGTTTGTATGTATTATATACGTTAGAAGACGGTTCACATCTTATTGAAGAAGGTGATGAAACCTCACGACCGTTATCAAGATTTGTAATGGAAAGAGGCCCTGATATGTGGAATGCATACCCTCGGCCTGATGTTCAGATTGATGCTGAAGTACAAGTTGGTTGGAACTTTATGTTGGAAGATGAACATGGTCGTATAAGAAATGAAGGCCTTGAGTGGGGAACCGAAAATGGTTCATTATTACGTACAGAAGCAATTTATGGAAATCGACAAAGAGAAGACAACTATCTATCCGTTCAAAATGTTATTTTTGAGCTAGCTCCAATAGAAGGAATGGCCGCCACTTTTAAAGATGAGTTACGTGAAATTGAAACGCATCATGTTATAGATCGTCCTTATTTCAATTGGCATATTATGACTGAAGATGATGATCATATTGTTTTTGAAGATGCGGATCCAGATATAAATTGGGGACTCGGAACAAAAATGACTGTAGAAGGAATGCTTTATCCGAGAGCATTTTACAGAGGTTCTGATTTACTCATGATAGATAAAGGTGGAATAACCGCTGATAATCCAATGCGTACTTATGAGTTGATGCAGGCAAAGGGACAGATTGTAGGTGGTGATTGGATGAACAGAATAGTAGGACAGCAGATTTTTGGTTGTCAAGTTGGACGGTGTCGAGGAGCTCGTGACAAATATTTAGATGGTGTAAACCACACAGGCGACCCTCTGCAGCGTGGTAGTCTAGGAAAATTTGGTGAAGATCGACAATTAGATGGTGATGCATATAGACAAAATTATGGTGAAGCCGGAAGTATAATTTCAGGACCCGGAAATAATATGAATCATCCTCGCCGTATTGGATATTTTAATCAATATTGGGAATTAATGTCGATACATCATCCAATAATGTTGACAGGCCCCAATTGGTGGAAAGAAGCAAAAACACCTGTAACCATATATCCTACTCCGTTAGTTATGGAAGATGGAGAAGAAATACTTACAGAAGGTGGAGAAACTTTTCTTTTAACTGGGTGGGGATCATCAATACATGTTGTTGCGACTCATTATTCTCCTAATGCGAATACAGCATTACAAGGAATATACGTTGCACAAGATACTAACCGACTTCTTCCACCACGAAATAGCACAATTTCAGCTGTACATCTTCAGCTTGAATCAGCAACTAGTGCAGAGGGACATTATTTTGAATTAGAAGAATTTCCTGGAAGAATTAACTTAAATTATAATGATATATCGATGAAGTCAGCACATTCCGCCTTTACTACATTCGCGGGAATGACTGGAATGATTGAGATGGTCGGAGGTAGTACAACCATAACTGGAACAAATACTTTATTTACATCTCAACTTGTTACAAATGATTTAATTCAAACTCATGCCGAAAGTGTAATTGTAGAAGATGATGAGGGTATAGTTATGGAATCTAATGATAGAATAGAACATGAAGATGTTACTCTTGACGGATTGATAGACTATAGCGATGATGCAACCTTAGGAGCATTAGACAACATTTCGCTGTCTGAAATTAGATGGTTTATTGCAACAGAAGAAACTCAAGGACATCACGGAAATTACCATGTTGGTACTGGTTGGGATCAAGAAGACAAAGTAGATGTTCCGGGCTCTTATTGGCTAGTTGGAGAGAATTCACTTTACGAACAAGAAATAGAATTAGAAATCAATACTCCGGATCCCGGAGGAGTAGGAAATAGAGTAGTAGCTAGTGAAACTGTTTGGTATCAAGAAAACTTAATTTGGGAAGACGGTACTAGAATATTATTAACACAAGCTGCTGAATATAGAGTAGAAGCAATTACGGATGATACGACCTTAACAATTCAAAGGCCGAGTTTTCAAGGAACTGATATAGTACCTTTCTTGAAAGTGGCGTCTGAAATAGAATCGCCAGCTTTAGTTTCTGGTTTACATTCTTTATAACGATGGACTAATATTATTAGTTGTATAAATATAATAAGATTGGACATTTTAAATAATAACATTATAATTCAGAAGGAGCAATAAAATGCCTGCTATAGTAACCAATAAATTTAGGATTCATAATGCCAAACAATTTGTAGAGGCATTTGATGAAGTCTCAGCCACTTCTGGTGATGCTGTTGCGGATCCTACTGGGTTACTGACGACCAATATGTATCTTTTTATTGGTAAAGTAACCCCATGGGCTGATGATACCCAACCCCCAACACCTACCGATTCAGTATCTAATACTGTCTATAATCACTGGCGCGATATGATTGCGGCTAAGAGAATAGGATCGGCTGATGTTAGTCACGTTGTCCCAAGATATAACTGGACTTCAGGACAGAATTATTTTGCATATACACATGCAAATAACACATTATTTGACCAAACATTTTATACAATAACAGCAGATTATAACGTATATAAATGTCTTGCTAATAATAATGCAGGAGGAACTTCTACTACCGAACCTTCGGGAACAGGAACTTCCTTTATCACTACAGGTGATGCATATAAATGGAAATTTATGTACCAAGTTTCAGCTTCAAGAGCTTTGAAATTTGTAACACCAAGTTATATGCCAACTCAGCGTGTACGTAAAGCTAACCTTGCAGTCGCAAATACTACAGATTCTTCACAACAGTATGATGTTGAGATTGCTGCTAATACTTCAGGTAATGGAGCTGTTGAAATAGCTCATGTTACTACCGGCGGAACAAATTATAAGTTCGAAACGGGAGCAGTACAATCAGGATATGTAGAAACCACTACTACCGCTAAAATTGTGGGAGCTGGTTTAGCAACTGATGACCTTGTTGATAGTGATATCTTTTTCACATCAGACGGAGGAAGTGGATCTACGGGTCTTGGCGGAAGAATCACTGCATATGATGCCTCTACTCAAGTAGTAACTTGGACACCCGCACTTGACGGTGCTGTAGTTCCAGCAGACGCAGATGGATATTCTATCGGTCCCGCTGTTACTATTACGGGTGATGGACACGGTGCTAATGTTAGAACTACTAATACTGTATCCGGAGTTATCGGAGATGTAGTTGTTGTAGCAGGAGGAAATAATTATGGAAACGCAGTAGCCACTCTTTCATCAAATGGTGGAGCTGGTGGAGCAATTTCACCTATTATCGGGCCAAGAGGTGGTCACGGTGATGATGCAATTGAAGAACTTGGCGGATTTTTCGTAATGGTTAATAGCCGTTTAGAATATGGAGAATCTGGTAACTTCACTACTAATAACGATTTCCGTAAAATCGGACTTTTGGCACAACCAAATTATGCCAATGGTGATGTTTCTACCGCAACAATTATAGACCAAGCAGTAACATTTACTATACAAACTTGGAATAGTACCGCGTTTGCTGAAGATGAAGTGGTTACCGGTGCACTTTCGGGAGCACAAGGTAGAGTAATTGATTTTAAGGGTAATACTACTATTAGATTAGTAGATGTTACTATGGGATCAAGTACTACCGCAGGATATGATAATATTACAGGATCATTCCGTGCGAATGAAACAATTACAGCGCCAAGTGGAGCTCAAGCTAATACTTCAGCTGTAGTAGGTGGAGATTTGGAAAGGTTTTCTGGAGATGTTCTTTATATTGAGAACCGTTCACCAGTAACAAGAGCGGATGACCAAATAGAAGATGTGAAACTGATAATTGAATTTTAATGAATTTGTGATAATTTAATTAAAATATTATTAATTTAGGAATACTTAAATGCCATTATCTACTAATTTTAATGTTACGCCGTATTATGATGATTATGATGAAGCCAAAGGATATTATCGCATACTTTTTAAGCCAGGTTATGGAATCCAAGCGAGAGAGCTAACCCAATTACAAACTGCTTTACAAAAGCAAATTGAAAGGCTTGGCGCTCATAGTTTTAAAAATGGTAGTAAAGTTCTAGGTGGAGACATAACATTAGATACAGATGTTCATTCTCTTCAACTAGAAATGCAATATCTCGGCACTAATATAAATGCCGCGTCCTTTATAGGAAAAACTATTATAGGTGAAACCTCTAATGCAAGAGGAAGGATTGTAGCGTCTCAGGCACCTACTAATCTTTTACAACCTATTTTAATGTTTCACTATTTAGGTGGTGATATTTTCGTTGACGGCGAAATAATACAAGATGAAGTTGTAGCTCCAGCTGAATCAGAAGTCTATGCAACAACTGTTAGTTTAGACGGCCCCTCCGCTATGTCTAATGCTGTTGCAAACGGCTCTGTTGTTAGTATTGATAATGGCGTTTTCTTTCTTGATGGCCATTTTGTTCTTTGTGTCGCAAATACTCTAATTCTAGATACTGCTAATACCGTACCTTCTGGTAGAATTGGATTAGAAATAGCAGAAACAGTTAAAACAAGTGATGATGATATGTCATTATTAGATCCAGCAGATGGATCTTTTAATTATGCTGCACCTGGTGCAACTCGACTTGATATTGAATTATCTTTGGTTAAAAAAGAACTTAACCTTGCCGATCCAATCGCAGCTGTTGCTGATCCAAATTTTATACAATTATTAAAAATTGTTGATGGAATTAAACATCAGGCAATTGAATATCCTATCTATACCGCAATTGAAAAAACTCTTACTAAAAAAGCACATCAAAAATCAGGTGACTTTACTGTAACACCTTTTGACCTGAAATTGGAAGGAAATAGAGGACTATCAGGATTAACTGCAAATGCAGGTCTTGCTGGAACAAGTGTATATGGAAATAATACACGGTTTACTACAGAATTGAATATAGGAGATAAAATTTATCTTGGTTCTAATGTTACAACAGCTGAAGTTAGTACAATAGCAAATAATTCAAGATTAACAGTTACTTCTACACTTGATGCCGGAACAGAAGGATTAAAAATTTATAATGAATCTGAAATTCAAGCAGGAATAAGTTCAGGAAAAGCACAAATTGATGGTTATGAATATGAGAGTGTTTCTACTGAATTTCTTGATATTGACAAAGGACGAGATTTTGATATAGATTCTGGTTATAGTATAGGAGCCGAAATAGGAAATTATGTTGTAATTGATAATATGAATAAATTTTTAGATGTAGGAACACACGAAATACTTCATTTACATAATGTAAAAGCTGCGAATATTAATGTAACAACTAATACAGAATATTTAGCAACCCAAACCGGTACCGCAAGAGTTCGTGGTTTAAAATGGGATTCCGTTTCAGGAAATACTGCATATCCAGATTCCAATCATTCAAATTATAGAGCATATCTTTATGATATTGATACTTCAAATTCTGTAGCGGGTACGGTTGGTGCAGCGATTGCGAATACAACCCATGTCAAATTAAATACCTCAGAGACTTCTTATGTAAATACTACTTATGTAGGGTCAACTATTACTGTTAATACTGTTAATGGTGTTGATAATACTAGTGATCTTAGATCAATAGATGAATATATTTCAAATTCTACAGGACATTGGGCTACTGTTAATACAGCTCTTTCTCAAGCGACTATTGCGAATAGTACTTATGATGTATCATTTGATATTTCAGATACTAAATCCATAACGGTTGCAGAATATTCAATAGCTCTTCCAGGTGCTACTGCTACTATAAATTCTTATGCTGATATTGCAACCACAGGAAAAGTTGGTGGAGTTGATACTGGAAAATGTTTATTAAATGATTCAAATATAAATTCTTTAGTTTACTCTTTGCCACAAAGTCCCGTTAAAGCAACGGTGATAACGGCAAATACGGTAAACTATATGTTTAAACTAGTCCAAACAAATCTTACTTCTGATGCCGCAGGTAAATTTACAATAACTTTATCAAATCCGGCTTACGAATTTCTTCCTACATCCGGAACATTAACTCATACTCAAGCACGAGAAGGATATATTGTAGTTGTTAAGGAAGCTGATGCAGGAGGAGCAACTACCGCACAAACATTTGTTAATGCAGTAGCATCAGGATCTTCTCTTCCGAATGCCGATGCGGCAATAGCAAGAGATTTAATTGATGGTGAATGGTTAGACCTTGGAGCTATAGCCGATGATGCCGCTTCTATTAGACCCGTTGCTGTTTCTGGAGATAAACACACATTAGAAATACATTGTAATACTTCTTCTGCATTTACTGCAGATATTATATATTGTGCTTCAAGTTCTACAACAAGAAAAGAGCCGGGGCCCAGGACAAAATCTTTAGTATCAGGTAATGGTTCTCATTTAGGTTCTTATGCCGCAGGACTTCCTGTAACAGATTTAAATAGTGGACAATTTTATTTCACAGCCCCCAATTTAACACAAACAGCTACAGATGAACTTGTTGTTTCAGACGCATTTAATTTAGTAAAAGTTGTTGATTCTGGAGTAGAATCTATTCCAGTAACAAATTCAATGATGACTTTATCTGCACATGATATTACTCACATGTACGAATTTGATACAGGTCAAAGAGATGGTTTTTATGATCATGCAAATATTAAATTGAAAGCTGGTTATCCTGGCCCTTCAGGACAAATGGTATGTGTAGTTGATTACTTTGAATGGGATGGAGCAGTGGGATATCATTCGGTAGATTCTTATCCTACAGCTGGACAATGGAATCAAAAAGATGATGCAAGCGCAAAAGTGTTTGATTATACAACAATACCTGAATTTACTAGTACTACATCGGGTGAAACATTTAAACTAAGAGACTGTATAGATTTAAGACCCCGAAGAGAAAATGAATCTAATGATTTTAGAGCAAATACTGCTGCACTTGAAGCAATACCAACCCCCATACCAAGTGGTACCTTGATTGGTGATGTACAGTATTATCTTCCCAGAGTAGATAAAATCACATTAACTAAAGATCGAAAATACAAAATTTTAAAAGGTACACCTTCATTAAATCCTGTGACTCCACCAGATGATGAAGATTCAATGACATTGTATTCATTGGAAGTTCCAGCATATACTTTTAGTCTTTCTGATGTCATTACACGATATGTTGATAATAAACCATTTTCTATGCGTGATATTGGAAAATTGGAGAAACGAATTGAAAGATTGGAATATTGTACCTCATTATCTTTATTAGAAAAAGAAACTGCAGCAAGGAGTTTTTCTACTAGTCAAGGAATTGCATTTAAAAATGGAATATTAATAGATTCATTTAGTGGTCATTCTGTTGGAGATGTTTTAAATGATGATTATAATATTTCAATAGAATATGCGTCTAAGGAAATGAGACCAGGATATTATTATGATAATCATAAATTTACGTATGATATATCATATAGTAATAACGTGACAAAAACTGGAGATTTAATTACTCTTCCTTATAGTGATGTAGATTTTATACAACAACCTATGTCTAGTAATACCGTTGTGGCAAATCCTTTTAATATTGTTACCTTTGTAGGAAATTTAAAAACATATCCATCATCAGATGTTTGGTTTTCTCAAAATGCTAGACCCGAGATTGTAACAAATTTAGAAGGACAACATGATAATTGGAAATTAAGTGAAGGAAGAAAAGGTTTTGGTTCACAATTCAATGATTGGGAGACAAATTGGAAAGGTATAGAAAAAACTGAATCTCCTGTTCTAGGAACAGAGTCTAGAGGAAAGACTTATGAAGAAAAAAGGATGACCGCAGAATTAGATGATTCTAAAACACGAATAGGTATACAACCTACACCACCAGATGCTATTCTTAAAACTGTAGGAAAGAAAGTTGTTGATACTACAGTTAGACCTTATATAAATGGACAAAGAATACAATTTATGGCAAAAGGATTACGTCCTCTTACAAATGTATATGCATTTTTTGGTTCAACTAATGTTGGAGTAGGTACGCGACCTGCAACATCACTCCTTCTAGGAAGTATAGATGGTGCATTTGAAGTAGGGGAAACACTTGTTGATACAGCAAATAATCATTGTACAGTTTTAATGACAACAGATGTTGTTGATAATGTAGCTACAGTTTTGATTTCTAATGTATCAGGTAACGTATCTTCTACTACAGCAAGTCCTTATGGTGCAGCAAATGGAATGACTATTGGACTAAGAGAAATAATGGAGGATGATATTGGAGATGTAACTCACGTATTTGCTACAGGAAATACGATTACGGGTGGGATAAGTGCAGCGACTGCAACTATTACTCTTGCTTCAAAATATTCTCTTGGTGCAGCTAATGGTATTATGAGAACGGATAAAAATGGCCAGATGGCTGGAGAAGTATTCTTAAATGATGGTGTATTTAGAACAGGAGATAATCTTCTTAGAATTACAGATAGTAGTTTAGACAATGTTGCAGCTACTGTCGCAGTAGCTGAAACAAAATGGCCAGCTAAAGGGGTATTAGATTCTCATTCAGCAGAATATGTTTCTACAAGAGAGGCAATCATTCGTAGAGAAACAGCAAATGAAGAAAAACTTTTCACCGATACTACTGTTCGAGAAACAGAAAAAACGAATTGGTTAAATCCCATAGCACAAACATTTTTTGTAGATCCACAGAATTTTCCAAAAGGATTATTTATAAGAAGCGTTGATTTATTTTTCGCTGCAAAAGACATATATTTACCTGTAACTGTACAAGTACGACCGGTTGTTAATGGATTTCCAAGTTCTTCTAAAATATTACCATTTAGTGAAGTAACCTTAACTCCAGAATTTGTTAATATTAATGCAATAGCAAATTCAGCAGATTCTTTGACTTATACAACATTTACATTTGAATCTCCAGTTTATTTGGCACCAAATGAGTATTCTCTTGTAATAGGAACAAATAGTACAGATTACAAATTACACTTAGCGGAAGAAGGTTTTACTGCAATTGGAACAGATGATACTAAAATTTCTAAACCGAGTTTTATAGGTTCACTTTATAGACCACAAAATTCAGGATGGTGGGGAACTAATCTAGATGAATATTTAACATTTAGGATGAAGCGTGCAGATTTTACAATAGGTACTGGTGGAAATACTAATTTCGCAAAAATGATTGTACATTGTAATGGTGCTTATGGAAATACAGCAAATGTAGAAATGGATTATTTTAATGTTGGTACTTCAACATTAGATTTTAGTGATACAGAATCAACTTGGAAATACGTTGCTTCTAATAATTCTTTTACTATGAACGATGTTCTAGAAGCTACTGCAACTTGGACTGAATTTACTCCTAATAAAAATCATAAATTGATAGACAGAAAGAGACTTGTTGCTACCTCTAATGGTACATTTAGAGTAAGAACGGAAATGATATCAGCAAATTCTCATGTTTCTCCTACAGTAGACCTTGATAGATTAAATGTAACTTCTGTACATAATATCATTGATAATGGAGAGTTATCAAATGAAGATATAACAGTAATGACTCGAGGATCAGGATACGAAAATGTAGAACCACAATTTGTTACTGCAGTATTGAGTGGTGGTGGAACGGAAGATGTTGCTTCATTAAATGTACATGTTTCTGTATCAATGAATGTAAATTCAAATTCAACTACAGTATCTAGTGGAAATACTTCATATACTGTTGATGCTGGAAATCCCGGACAATTTATTGTGGGTGAAGCAGTAATGGCGAATACGGCAGCAGATGTTAATGCAAATAATAGTGGTATCTACGGAGTTATAGATTCTATAACATATTTAGATGGAGATTCTGGAGCAAATACTGCTACTGTTACTATTAAAACGAGTGCGAATAATCAAGGAGTTTTTGGTAATGGTATATTAATTTGGGCTAATCCAAATGCACAGACAAATGCAGCGACAGGATTAGAGACATCATGTAGTAATACTAAGATGCAAGTATTGATATCAAATGGTTATGTTTCAAATGTTGTAGTAGTTGATACAGGAACAGGATATACAAAAAATCCATCAATTAGCATTTCAGGATTAACTCCTGTTACGGGATCTATTAATGCCGCAGTACAATGTACAGGAGAGGAAAGAAATAGTGGAGGCCCAATGCTTTCTAAATATATTTCTCGGAGGGTAACACTTAAAGATGGATTTGATGCTTCTGACATGAAAGTAGTATTAAGTGCTTATAAGCCAAAAGGTACTGATATTCATGTTTATTTCAAACCTCAAGCAGCTTCAGATCCAGAAAAATTTGATTTAAAAAATTATATATTGATGGAACAAGAGACAAGTCCAGGAACCTTCTCTAAGGGTAAAAACGATTTTCAAGAATTTGTTTATAAAACAACAAATGAAAACTCAAATTATACCTCAGATAATGCACTATATGAAACGTTCAAAACCTTTTCAATAAAAGTTGCATTTGTGGCCAATACCACTTATGATATGCCAAGAGTAAAAGACTTAAGGGCAATAGCATTAGATTAAAAACATGGGAAAACAAATACAAACTGATGATCCAAGATTTGTTAGAGATATTGAATCCAGAGCTTTATTGAATACAGATCATAATGCTTTACAGCAACATAGACAAGAACGTGCATATTTTGAGAACCAACGGAGAGACATAAATATAATGAAAGATCAAATAAAACATTTAACAAAAGTAACTGAAGAAATGTTAGAAATAAAAACCCTTCTTAGGAATTTTCAATGACTGCAAATGTTGAACTAACGGACACTTTTGGAGCTTTTAGAACTAAAAGTAATGAACTTGTAGCAATGACTCATGATGGAATGAATAACTTCATCAAGGTATTGGATACTACAGATTCAACAAGTAATGTTACTGGTTCGATTATTACTGCAGGAGGTATTGGAGTAGCTGGAAGTGGAACTATCGGTGGAAATCTTAATGTTCATGGAAATCTTCATGCAAATGGAAATATCACTTCAGATGGAAGTCTAACTTTTGGTGATGCTGATACAGACAATGTTATATTTGGCGCTGATGTAAATTCACATATAATACCAAATACAGATGATACTTATGATTTAGGTTCAACTACACAAAGGTGGAAAGATTTATATGTAGATGGTACTGCTTATGTTGATGATGCAGTTCTTGATGGCACTACGATTACTGCATCCGGTGACCAAATTAATTATAATAATATTACCACATTAGGAACAGCAGAAGTAAGTAAGACTGTTACAAGTGATGCGTCCGGTAATGTTACTTTTGTAGATGGTACAAATAATATTGATATAGCTTCTCATGATGGTACAAACGGATTAAAACTAGGTGGAACATTAGTAACTTCATCTGCTACAGAACTTAATTACAATAATATTACCACATTAGGAACAGCAGAAGTAAGTAAGACTGTTACAAGTGATGGAGCTGGTAATGTTACTTTTGTAAACAGCACAAATGATATCGACATTGCATCACATGATGGTACAAATGGATTAAAACTGGGTGGAACACTAGTTACAAAAACAGCTGCTCAGATTAACTCTGCCGCAACAGATGAATCGGCAACAGCTGTTGCCGTTTCAATGGCAATAGCATTAGGATAATTTCGTTTAAAAGAAATATAAATATAGGTACAACAACTTATGTCACAAGCAAGAAATATCGCTAATTTTGGTGTACATACAACTACTCCTGATGGTGCAGTGACATTCCTAGATGGTGCAACGGATGTAGATATTGCTCAACACGATGGTACAAACGGATTAAAACTGGGTGGAACACTAGTTACAAAAACTGCCGCCGAAATTAATACTGCAGCAACAAATGAGGAAGCGACAGCAGTTGCCGTTTCAATGGCAATAGCATTAGGATAATAAAGGATTAAAAAATGGCAAATTCATTTAAAAGAAAAAAGACAGCGGGAATTGGAACTAGTTTTGCATTGATAGACAGTTATACTGTTGCTGGATCGACAGAAGTTACTGTAATTGGATTAACTATAGCAAATGTTACATCCAGTCCTATTTTAGCTGATGTATCATTACATGATGGTTCCAATTATTTCTCTGTCGTAAAAGAAGCTCCTATTCCAAGTGGTGGGTCATTAGTTGTTGTCGGAGGAGATCAAAAACTTGTAATGGAAACAGGTGATAGTATGCAAGTTAAATCTGATACCGCATCATCTATAGATGCAATAATGAGTATTTTGGAGATAACATAATATGTCGAT
>Ga0315329_10000225_pt1 | contig 22001 bp, 27 predicted proteins | sample M150032315metaG_FD_203459 | JGI IMG/M metagenome (GOLD analysis project Ga0315329, IMG submission 203459) | Ammonia-oxidizing marine archaeal communities from Monterey Bay, California, United States - M1 500m 32315 | ecosystem: Environmental > Aquatic > Marine > Coastal | place: USA: California...
CAAAAGAAAAAGTTTTTCGGTGAAATCGAGAAGGAGTGGAAATCCGAAGATGAATAAACTTCAACAAGATGTTGTTGATTTTTTGATACCTATCGAAAAGAAAATGGGTCTAGTTGAGGCTACTATAACTGTTAAAAATTTCGACCACAGTGAGTATAAGAATACTGGTGGCCCTAAAGCAGTCAAAAAACTGAAGTTGAAGTATAAAGTCAGTCAAGGTAAAGGATTTATGGGAAGCGATTTAGCCACATTTACTGGACAAGAAAAAGACTTAGTTGCTTATGCACAGAAGTATTTGGGTGCTGATGGTAAAACGCTTAAAGACGTTCAAAAGGAGTTGAACTAATGAAAACAGGTGACCATCAATTTTTGAATCCTTTGGCTCCTTCTTCTATGAAACCTTTGGTTGAAAAATTCAAAGGCTTTAAGATTCATCTTTCCTGGGATGATAAAAAATGGAATTCGTATAGTTACAATGAAAAGGACATTGATGAGTTTATTGACGATGGTTGGAAAAAGTGGCAGGATTCTGATAATCTTCCTAAATGGTTATTGGCGGCAATTATGTTCGAGATGGATAAGAGCAAATTTACTTCAGGTGTAATTAAAGCATATGAAACGGTTATGCAGAGAATCAAAGATGGGAAACTTAAAGAAATTAAGATAACCCCACCGAAGCCAATATATAAAGATGTGCATCCATCGTTAATTACGACTCGTGATAGGATGCAAAGACTAGACCCTAAATACTGGAAATAAAAATGAAAGAAGATAAATTTAAACTTCAAAAAGAAACTGTTGAATTTCTAAAGCCAACATCAAAGAAACTTGGAGAAAGTACGGAATTTAAAGGTAGTAAATCCGTATCAATAACCAGATTCAGTGGTGGTAATAAGGGAATGATGATTCAACTGACTGACAAGAAACGTGGCAATATTCAGATGCCAGTTCAAGAAGCAGTTATACTTGGTAGAGCATTACAGAATAAAGATTTAATGAAGGCTTAAATGAAATGAGTCTGGTTAAATTCTCTGAATATTTTGACGAGGCAGTTGAAATAGGCAATGGTGAAGCCATTGTTGAGTGGACTGAAGAAGGATGGAACTCTCTGACGATTGCTGAACGGGCTGAATTAGAAGCCGAAGCAATCACAGGTTGGGCTATGTGGCATATTGGTCCATTAGATAAAGATTTTGATGGCGAATTAGACCCTGATGATGAAAAGTATACGGGAAGATTTGTAGCATATGAAGGGGCCTCTGCTATAAGTGAATATATTGATACAATCAATGAGGCTGCCTGTGATGCGTGTGGGGAAGACCCTTGCGTGTGTGACCCAGATGTTTCTGAAGAAATTACTCCAGAAATGTGGCTGGAGAAATACAAAGCGAGAAACACACAGCAACGCAGAAAGACACAGAAGAACAAAGACAGAATGAAGTTTAAAAATCGTGGTGCTAAGTTAAAGGCCAAGATTAACCGTAAAAAGGGTGGTAATAAAGTAAAACGAATCAAATTAAGAAAGAAGTGGATGCGTATTAACAAGTCTAAAATTAAGAACGCACACAAAGTTTATGGTGGCAAGGTTCATTCCAAGTTCACTAAGAAGAAAAAATAGGAGAGAATAATGAGACTAATCTCGGAAATTAATGAATCTGTTACATATGTGACAGAGGCAAATGGAAAAGACCTATACATCGAGGGAGTATTCCTCCAGGCGGACGTAAAGAATCGTAATGGCAGACTATATCCAGGTCCCATTATGCAGAAAGAAGTCAAGCGTTATACTAAGGAGTACATCGACAAGAAACGTGCATTCGGTGAATTAGGGCATCCAGAGGGACCGACTATCAATTTAGATAGGGTATCTCATATGATTACTGAACTGAAGCAAGATGGTAGTAACTATCTCGGCAAAGCGAAAGTCACTGATACCCCTCACGGAAACATTGTCAAGAACCTTATCAAAGAGGGAGCCCAACTTGGTGTCTCATCTCGTGGTATGGGTACGCTTAAAGCGAACAAAAAAGGAATTCAGGAAGTACAAGGTGATTTTTATCTTGCTACGGCCGCGGATATAGTCGCAGACCCTTCTGCACCCGACGCCTTTGTAAATGGTGTTATGGAAGGCAGAGAGTGGATATGGGAAAACGGAGCAATCAAAGAACAAGAGATTGCTGAATTACACAAAAAAATTGAGAAATTGTCAGGTAAAAAGCGACTTACCTCGCTGGAAGCAACGATTTTTGAAGATTTTGTAAGTAGGTTGTAGGAATCAGTATGATTCCATCGACTGTTAAAGTAATTAGTTTTATAAATAATAGTAATTAGAATTTATAAACTAATTTTAATGATTAATCAATTGGATTAGGAGAACCCTGATGAAGTTAAAAACAGAAACTGGCGAATTGTTGGTTTTGGACGAAGAGCAAAAAGTCTGGAAAGGCGATAGCGATAAGTCCGATACTTCTATAACAGTGTCAGAGGCTGATGAACTTTTAGAGAAAGGGGACCTGGAAATGGTTGCTGACTCATCTGAAATTACTGAAGCCGATGTCTCAGAAGCCGAAGAGCCTAAGGCCACACCTTTGAAGAAGAAGAAGAAAAAGGTTGATGGTTCTGGTGAAGTTGAAGTTGTCGAGGACGATGATGAAGATGACGACAAAGACGAATCTAAGAAAGCCAAGTCTACGGACGAAGCGGACGGCGATGAAGCGGATGAAGATGAAGATGACGAAGTAGAAGAGAAAACCAAAACTGCCAAGACTAAAAAGGAAGAAGTTGAAATTGAAGTCGATGTGACCGATGATGTTAACGCATTGTTTGATGGTCAAGATTTGACTGAAGATTTCAAGGCACGTACTACACTTGTATTTGAAACTGCGGTGAAAGCCAAAGTCAAGGAAAACTTGAAGTCTATCGAAGAGAAGATGGAAGAGAACTTGGCTAAACAGACTGCCGATACACTTGCTGATATTACAGAGAAACTAGATGGTTACTTAGACTATATGGTTACCGAGTATATTGAGGAAAATGTACACGCAATTGAACACAAGCAGAAAAACGAAATCCTAGAGGGTTTTGTTAGTGGTATGCAGAAGTTGTTTGCCGAGCATTACATTGAAATCCCTAACGAGAAGTACAATGTAATTGACGAGCAGGCTAAGGAGATTAAAGACCTTAAGGGCGACCTTGATGCAGAGATGAATAAAAACATTGAAGCAAAGGGGCAACTAGCCGATGCGACCGCTGAAAAGATTTTCAGAGATGTTACAGAAGATTTAACCGAAACACAAAAGGCAAAGATGAAAACACTTGCTGATGGTGTTGAATTTGATGATGCTAAGACTTATGCTGAAAAACTTAACACTTTGAAGGAGACTTACTTTCCCTCAGAGGCGGAGAAAGAAGAAGTAATTGCAACGGAGGGCTCAAGCGATTCCTCTGACGGAGTGATGACTGATGCAATGAAGAAGGTTATGGCTTCACTTTCACAATCAAGGGAACCAAGCATTTTAGGTGCTTAACCATCATTTATATTTAATAATAGGAGAAACAGAAAATGTTTTTATCAGAAGAAATTAAAGATAAGTGGCAGCCAGTTATGGAGCACGAGGATTTACCAAAAATCCAAGATGCAACCAAACGTGCAATTACACTTCGTCTTTTAGAAAACCAAGAAAAGGCTTTGCAAGAAGCCAACGTTACTGGTGCTAACGTAGATAACTGGGACCCGATTCTTATCAGTCTCGTTAGACGTACTATGCCTCAGTTAATGGCTTATGATACTATTGGCGTTCAGCCGATGTCTGGTCCTACTGGACTTATCTTCGCTATGAAATCACACTACACTGGCGAAGCCAGCACGGGTGCTGAAGCGTTAACCACGGCTGCTGGTCAGCCTGATGTTGACTTTTCAGGTGATGACGCTAATACCCAAAATCAATACACTACTGCTGAAGGTGAGGCTCTAGGTGGCTTCGTTGCCGGTGGCGGTGCATTCAAAGAGATGTCTTTCTCAATCGAGAAATCCAGCGTTACTGCTGAAACTCGTGCGTTGAAAGCCAAATATTCTTTGGAATTAGCACAAGACCTTAAAGCAATCCACGGACTGGATGCAGAATCAGAATTGTCAAATATTCTATCTGCTGAAATCCTTGCTGAAATCAACCGTGAAGTTATTGAGTTAATTTTATCTCAAGCAACTCCGGGTGCTACAGCAGGCGTTGCCAACGCAGGTACTTTTGATGTCGCTGATGCAGTTGACAACAGAGGCGCACGTTGGGGTGGTGAGCGTTACAAATCACTTTTGATTCAGATTAATCGTGAAGCGAATCTTATCGCTAAAACGACTGGTCGTGGCAAAGGTAACTGGATACTATGTAGTCCAGACGTTGCGTCTGCACTAGATATGGTAGCCGGTCTTGCTGTCCCTAATATGGACATCGGGGCAAATCAGCCTGACATTTCACAGAATGTGTTTGCAGGTACTCTTGGTGGAAAATACAAAGTATTTATCGACCAGTTTGCTGCCGCTGACTCTGTAACCGTTGGTTACAAAGGAAGCAATATGTATGATGCAGGGCTTTTCTACTGTCCATACGTTCCACTTCAGTTGATGAAATCAATTGGTGAGGAAGACTTCCAGCCGCGTCTTGGCTTCAAGACTCGTTATGGGCTTACTCATAACCCATTTGCTTCTGGTACAGCCGCACAGAATCCTTACTTCCGTAAGTTTGCTGTAGCGAATCTGTAATAGCAGATGAAAAAATAGATTTCCTTTTATAGGGAAACCGATACTAAAGCCACTGCCTTCGGGTAGTGGCTTTTTATTTTTAAATGAAGAACCCGTTTACAAGACATCCACACGAGGTGGACGAGGGCTATTTCCAGCACTTGCTTTCAGCATTTCGGTATAGCGCCACTTTCCTGTTGCTCTTCTTTGTAGCGTTTGTCCACGGTATATTTCCGTTCTTGTTTCGCAAGACCTCTAGTGAAATCGTATCTCAACTGGCCAAACATATCGAAAGTAGAGAGGTTGTATAAATAGTAGTATGGCACACGAGACTAGAATAAATCCAACAAAAATCAATCTGGCGAAAAGCACAAACTATCGCTTGAATATTCACGTTCTTCCAGAGACACAATTCTGGTTGACCACGTGTAATCTCCCGACCTTGTCTACAAACGAGGTTATGATACCTGACCCAGCCCTTGGGAACAGATATCTACCAACGAATACACAACAAGTCGCACCGATGACGGTCACATTCCTTGTGGATGAGGACTATTCCAATTATATGGAAATCATTGGCTTGATGCACAAAGCGGCTGGCCCAGATATGTCTAAGAGATATAAAGAAGGGGAAACTATGGTTTCCACTGGAAGTCTGCATATTCTCTCAAACAACAAAAATGTCTCGGATGTCGTATTCACTTTCCACAATCTATTTCCTACTATTCTAGGAGAACTCCAGATGACCAACGAGTCCACAGAGCCGTTGCTCACTGATTTGACATTACAATATGATTATATGACGTATCAGACTGGGAAACCACTCTAAAACCGTACTTTTTTCTTAGAAATAAGTACAAAATCGCTTGACATTTGATGTGATATAGTATATAATGGTCCTATGAAAATAGAAGAATTAGAGCAATCCGTAGAAAAAGACCTATACATAGACGAAACCGTTCTCGCACGGGAATCCCTTTCGACTCCTCTCAAGCATAATAAGTATCTGAAGATGCTATTGAGGGAGAGGCTGAAGTTGAAGAAACTGCGAAACGAACTCTATAAGGTATCCTTGGGTAGAACGAACTATTACAATGGTTCGGACCCAGACCCATTCGAGTATGTCCTGAAGGAACGAGAGGTCAAAGAATATGTACGTGTTGACCCAACCGTGGTGGAGGCGGAAGCCAAAGTCACTCTACAAGAAGAGATGGTGAAATACCTTGAGGAAATATGTAAGATGTTTGAGAAGCGTGGATTCGCTATCAAAAATGCTATTGACTTTATGAAGTTTACTCAAGGAGAATTCTAGGGTTGTGACAGATATTGTTGTACATCAAAAGGATGATGTATATCTGAACATTGAATGCGAGGCTGGCCTTGCACACGATTTGTCGGATTTTTTCACCTTTAGAGTTCCCGGCTATAAGTTTATGCCAGCATATCGCTCACGAGCGTGGGATGGCAAGATACGCCTATTTAATGCCTTCGGTGGTGAACTGTATGTTGGGTTATTGCCGTATGTTGTCGAATTCGCTGAACGTAGAGATTTAACGATACAAGTTCCACCTTTGGTCGCTCAAACGACTATTGAGGAAACTGTCGAATTTTTTAGTGGTCTTGACCCTCACGTGGCAGGCGAGAAGATTGTACCATACGATTTTCAGGTGTCCTCTGTACATCACGGAATCAACCATAAGCGGGCTTTGATGATATCGCCCACTTCTTCTGGTAAGTCTCTGATGATATACGCACTGGTCAATTGGTATCTGTATCATATTGGTGAACTGCGAAAAATATTGATTGTGGTGCCGACCACGTCACTAGTAGAGCAATTGTACAAGGATTTTGAGGACTATACGACTGGTTCGGAGTGTGAATATACCGCCGATATGGCGCATAGAATATACTCCGGGAAAGAAAAAATTACTGACAAGCGTGTGGTTATTACCACGTGGCAGTCTATATACAAACTAAAGAAAGATTGGTTCAAACAATTTGGTGCTGTAATCGGAGACGAAGCACATAATTTTAAGGCCAAATCGCTTACTTCCATTCTGACAAAAATGACAGAGTGTGAATATAAGTTCGGATTTACTGGTACCCTGGACGGTACCCAAACACACAAGTTAGTTCTTGAGGGTCTATTTGGTCCCATACACAAAGTTACGACAAGCAAAGAACTGATGGACAAGGAAACGATTGCTAAGTTACATATCGAAGCGGTCACCTTGGGATATACAGATGAAGAAAAGAAAGAAGTGAAGCAGATGATTTATGCGGATGAAGTAAACTTCCTTATAAATCATCCGAAACGGAATAAGTTTATTTGTGATTTGGCATTGTCCAGAGAAACGAATACGCTTGTACTTTACCAATACGTAGAAAAACACGGTAAGAAATTGTTCGAGGCTATAAAGACCAAGGACCCTAAACGACCAGTATTTTTTGTGTCTGGTGAAATTAAAACAGAAATACGGGAGGAGATACGTGCAATTACAGAAAAGTCTACAAACGCTATTATCGTGGCTAGTTACGGCACTTTTTCTACTGGTATTAATATCAGGAACCTTCATAATATTATCTTTGGTCATCCTGCTAAGTCTAGGATTAGGAATCTTCAGTCTATCGGCCGTGTCCTTAGAAAAGATGAAGGAAAGATTAGAGCAACGCTATTTGACATAAGTGATGATTTGAGTTGGAAGAAACACAAGAATTTTTCGCTACGCCATTTCTTTGAACGAGTCAAAATATACAATAGCGAGAAATTCGATTATAAATTAAGGAGCATAAAATTATGAGTGAAGCAAACGGAAAAGATTTTAAGTCATATAAGGGAGTTGTCCATCTCAAACACACTGGTACAGAATTGATTACCGATGTCGTATCGCTATCGGAGGAGGGGAATTTCGTGACGGTGAAGAATCCCTGCTATCTTCAGTCTATGGCCACGGAGGAGGGGAAGAGCCAAATGGCCCTGGTCCCGTTTCTGATGACCACAAAGGAGGATTCCGTACATTTACCCCTAGGAGACATACTTTTCATCTCGGAATGTCGCCAGGACGTTGCGGAACAGCATACGCAAATGTTCTCATCCGTTATCCTGCCGAAAACTGGTAGCAAAAGCAAAATAATTATGTAAAAAGATGGTTTTTGGGGTTGACAGCGTATATATAAAAATGCTATAATGTCTATTAACATTTGTACATATGGCCACCGTGAGCCAATCACGGATTCCACCTGAAACGAGAAACTCAGGAAGTAGCCTTTGGTGAAGTGAGCAGACTATAATATTCGACACACTGAATTGAGGTCTGTGTATTGATGTCCCGTACAAGGACTAGATATGCGAAAGTAATCCGGTCAGGACACACCATATATTGGTCCAGTCCACTAGAGAAGAGTGAATCGACACTCTGTGGCCACCAGGAATAAGTCTTTTTGACTTCGGTAACCTGGCTCTATAGTATAGTTGTATCTCCTCTCCTCAACCTACTTGAACTTGACTATTTCTAGTGTATCTAAATACTTAATATACCTAAATGATGGAAACTGCGAAAGGACGAAGTCCTTGAGCAATTCTGTGACGAGCGAAGCGAGGAACAGAATGAACCAAATGAAGTTGAACTTGACTGATATCCTTTAAGCGTTTGACACCGCTGGATAACCACACCTTGATGTTTTCCGACTACATTTGGCCAGTGTAGGTGACTCTCACCCTACGGGTTCGAGGGCTCACTCCGTTCGCCTATTCCATTAAAATAAATACATAAAAGACTTGACTTTGCTGGTCTTTCCGTGTATAATAGTACGTAATATTAACTCGAAATGGAATAGATTATGGCCACAACTAAGAGAAACATCAAACGGCGTTCAACCGAGATTCACGAACCAGTTGATAAAGACAACACGAACCACTATATCAACAACAAAGAATTCCTGAGAGCATTGGTTGAATATCAGGAAGACATTGTAAACTGCGAAAAAGCAGGAAAACCCAAACCCTACGTCACTGAATACATTGCTATGTGTTTCCTACAGATAGCACAGAGATTATCCTACCGACCCAATTTCATTAACTATACATATAAAGATGATATGATATCAGACGGTCTGGAGAATTGTCTTGCGTATATGCACAATTTCAATCCCGAAAAGAGTACGAATCCTTTTGCATATTTTACACAGATAATATACTACGCATTCCTAAGGCGGATTCAAAAGGAAAAGAAACAACAGTACGTCAAGTATAAATATTTTGACCAGAAGGCTGGATTTGAGCAACTGGATGCACTACAAGAACACGATAAAGAGTCCTTCGATTTCATCAATGAGCGAGGCTCTGTCGATTTTCATACCCATATAAAGGAGTTCATTGACGATATGGAAAGAAAAGAGAAGGAAAAGAAGTCCAAGCGAGAACTGAAGAAAGCAGAGAAAGAAGCCAAACAGACGGAAACCAAGAATAATCTTGAGTTCTTTTACCAATGAAAGTAGCCATTATAACAGACACGCACTTCGGTGCAAGGTCCGACAGTCTAGCATTCGCCAATTATTTCTACAATTTCTGGACGAATACATTCTTTCCTTATGTGAAAGAACACAATATCAAGACAATCATTCATATGGGTGACTTGATGGATAGGCGGAAGTATGTCAACTACGATACTCTTGACCGAATGAGGAAAGAGTTTATCGGTCCAATCATAGAACAAGGTATCACTATGCACACCATTGTGGGCAACCACGATACCTATTTTAAGAATACATCTGCCCTTAATTCAGTCGAGCAACTATTCGACATCGCAGGAATACCGAACAACGATACGTTCCATACACCAGTTGTGGGTCATAGTAATCCAACAACTGTTAAACTACCAGATGGATATAAGTGTGACTTGATTCCTTGGATTAATGACGACAACGAAGAAGAAGTTCACCGATTCATCAACAAAACTAAGAGTCAAGTTTGTTTCGGACACTTTGATTTGGAAGGATTTGAGATGATGAAAGGAGTTAAATCGGCGTACCATTCACGGTCACCGAGATTTCTCGATAAGTATGATACAGTATATACTGGTCATTTTCATACCCGCAACGACAACGGACATATCTATTATCTTGGAAACACATATGAGATAACGTGGAACGACTATAACGACCAACGAGGGTTTCACATTTTTGACACAGAATCTTTACAGTGCGATTTCGTGCCTAACCCATATAAGATGCACAACAAGATAATCTATAATGACACCCCGATTGATGCTTCCGAATATGAGAACCAGATTGTCAAGGTCATCGTAGACAAAAAGGAAGACATCGAACTATTTACCGATACCATTGAGGCATTGGAAAAATCGTGTGAGTTGATTAATATCATCGAGGACCACGGACTATTATCCTCTAGTCAAATTGAGTTTGAAACAGAAGATACCATCACCACGTTGGAAAAGTACGTGGATGAATTGAGTATAGATAATAGTAAGCAAGTGAAAAAGATACTCCACGAAGTGTACGTGGAAGCATTATCAATATAGGAGATAATTATGACGAAAGCAAAACCAACAGACGGGCCTACTATCACGGCCGAGGATAAGGCAATATTAAAAATGCCCATCGATAAAAACACATTAGCAGGAACCGCAAAGGCCATACTAGAAAAAACATTAAAGAATCCGAGGGTTGACAAGCAAGACAAATCCTGATATAATAGAGTCTTATGTTTTATTTCCTAGTGAGGTCTTAATTGATTAAGTTTAAAGCCGTACGTTACAAAAATTTTCTGTCTACTGGTAATAAAGTAACAGAAATCATTATAGACGATACTCGCACTACCCTAATGATTGGGACCAACGGTGCAGGTAAGTCTACATTTCTGGATGCCATATCTTTTGGCCTCTTTGGCAAACCTTTTCGCAAAGTCAAACTTGGGCAACTCGTCAATTCTATCAATATGAAGAATTGTGAAGTTGACCTTGAGTTTGATGTCGGTGGAAAAGAATATGTAATTAAGCGTGGACTCAAGCCCGCAAAGTTTGAGATATATGTCAATGGTTCAATGAATGACCAAATGGCAAATGCGAGAGACAGCCAAGATTATTTGGAACGATATGTTCTACGTATGAATGAGCGGTCTTTCCGTCAGATTGTCGTCCTTGGTTCAGGTTCATTTGTACCGTTTATGAGGCTCGGAGCGGGCGACCGCAGGTCCATTATCGAAGAACTTCTTGATATTCAAATCTTCTCGGTTATGAATGACCTTGTCAAGACTCGAATAAGCGACAATAAGGATAATTTGGTTGAGTGCGAACACCAAATAGAATTATTAGACCAGAGTATAAAACTCCAAGAGGAGCACCTCAAATCTATTCAAGATAACAATGAGGATGCCGTTCGAGAAAAGCAAAAGGAGTTAGACCAGTGTGAATCCCAAATTACACAACTGAATGCCGAGATAGCAGGTTACCGAGAAAAGATACAAGACTATAAGAGTAAGCAATCAAAATACCAGAAACTGTCAGATTTCAAATCCAAGATATCGTCAAAGAAAAATCACATATGTGGACAGATAAAATTGGTTACTGAAAATTCAGAATGCCCAGAATGTACTCAAGAAATATCTGAAGAGCATAAAGAAAAAGTGTCCAAGAAGTTGGGTTTGAAGAATGACGAATTAGATTCCGCTATTACGGACATCGATGGACAAATGTTAGAGGTTGCCAAGCGAATAAATGAAGTAGAAGATATTCTCACCAAGATTTCAGAGAAGAGCAATAGCATATCTGGAATTGAGGAATATTCAGGCAGAATTAAAAAACGCCTAACAGAGAGCATCGACCAACTTGATGATATCGGACCCAACATTTTAGCAAAAGCAAAGGAAGACCTAGACGATTGTCGGAATACCAAATATGATATTCAAGACAAGAAGCACCATCTGAATACTGTACAGGAACTTCTGAAGGATTCTGGTATCAAGACGGTTATTATCCGAAACTATCTTCCTCTGATAAACCAACTAATCAACAAGTATCTATCCGCTCTTAACTTCTACATTAACTTTGAATTGGACGAGGCATTCAACGAGACAATCAAGAGCCGAGGCCGAGATGCTTTTCAGTACGGGTCATTTTCTGAAGGCGAGAAACTCCGTATAGATTTGGCTCTGCTATTCACGTGGCGTGAAGTAGCGAAATTGAAATCCAGCGTAGCAACGAACCTCTTGGTTCTTGACGAAATTTTCGATAGCAGTCTAGATTCCACTGGAGTCGAGGACTTCTTGGGAATTCTGAATTCTCTAGGAGACGATACACACGCATTTGTGATTTCCCATAAGGGAGACCAGATTCTAGACAAGTTTGGCCGTGTGATTTCAGTCGAAAAAGAGCAAAATTTCTCGAAAATAGTGACAAATTAGTCACAGGAGACAATAAAAATGAAATAAATTCCATATTTTTTCTTTTATTCAGTAAAATCAATGACTTACGAGCCATAAAATATGGCGAAATTGGTTGACAACCAAGTGGCCTTAGCGTATAATATATATTGTAAGTTGAGATAAAAACTAAAAAGAGGGAAAATGACTAATACAGTTTCTACAGTAAATATTGAGAGCAAAAATGTTCTAGCCAGATTAATGGCTACCGAGAATATTCACGTAGAGCATAAAAAAGTAGCGACCGCATCATTCGATGTTAAGGGTCGCCGTTTGGTGTTACCACTTTGGAAAGATATGACTAATACGATGTATGAAGGTCTTATCGGTCACGAAGTTGGTCACGCTCTTTATACTCCCCACGAAGAGTGGGCAGAATTTGCCAAAACTAATCCTCATTTAAAAGATTACGCTAACATCTTAGAAGATGCCCGAATTGAGCGTAAAATGAAAATCAAATATCCCGGAATGAAGAAAACTTTCTTCTCAATGTATGATGCCTTGAGTCAGAGGGATTTCTTCGGTACCCAACATCGTGAACTCGCAGATTACGGGTTCGCAGACCGTTTAAATTTACATTTCAAATTAGGCGTTTTAGCGAATGTTCCTTTCTCTGATGAAGAGAAAGCCTTTGCTGACCGAGTTTTGAAGGCAGAAACTTTCAAAGACATTCTTGACCTTACTACTGAACTTGGTGAGATTGCTGAAAAAGAAGCCGAAACTAATATGGATGATATGGGGTTCTCACTTGACGACCTTGATGCCGACTCTATTGAAGAGAATGACGCGGAGTCAAATAGTGATATGCCTTCGTCACCGCCACCAGCACCTGATTCAGACGACCAGGAAAACCAGGAAGACTCTGATGAAGATGCTGAGGGTGATGATGATGAAAATCCTTCAACTGGTTATTCTAACAAGCCTGTTGATGAAGAAAAATCCGAAGAAAATGAATTAGACACCAAAGACCTTGAGGCTGATTTCAACGCCGAGGGTGCTGATGGTGTTGAGTCTCCCGATTTCAAACCAGGTCCCCCGAAGCCTGAAACACAATCTGCTTGGGACCGTGCGATGGAAGAAATGAATGACGAAGAGGCAAAAGAGCCAGTTTATCTTGACCTGCCTAAAGTCAATTACAAAAATGCTATCGTACCTTGGAAAGAAACTTTTGAAGATTTAAATAATCACTGGTCTCTTCCTGAGAGTTTCACTGGTTATCGTTGGGGTACTAATGATAAAAAAGACCCCGAATGGAAATTCAAAGAAGAGGCAGAATTTCGAGTTTGGAAAAAAGACACTTCTCAGGTTGTTAACTATATGGTTAAAGAATTTGAGATGAAACAGGCCGCAACTGCATATCGCCGAACTTCAGTTTCAAAATCTGGTGTTCTTGATATGAATAAACTTCACAAGTACAAAACTGACGAAGATATTTTCAAACGTGTTGCCGCGGTCAAAGATGGCCGTAATCACGCTCTGATGATGTTTGTTGACTGGTCTGGTTCAATGTCTGGTAAGATGGAAGCCACCGTGAAACAAACTTTGACTTTAGTTATGTTCGCACGTAAAGTTGGTATTCCTTACCGTGTTTATTCCTTCTCTAACTCCGGCGGGTTGTGTGACAATCTTAAAAACTTTTATGAAAAGTCTGAAAATCACAATACCCACTTGATGCTCCAGCGTTTGGGAATGCACGAATATTTCAATGAGAAAATGTCTGGTCGTGAATTCAATGCACAGTTAAAGAACCTTGTGTTCCTCGGCAAGAGCCTTGACTACTCTGGTCTAGTTGCTCCCGAAGGGCACGGTATGAGTTCTACTCCGTTGAATGAGGCGATTATCGCCGCCCACGATATGATTGGCGATTTCAAAACTGAAACTGGTAAAGAAAAAATCAATGCGATTTTCCTCACTGATGGTGGCGCCGACTCTTGTCGCAACTATTGGGACGTTGATGAAAATGAAGAAAAACATATTTATGGGTCATACGGTTACCGTGATAAAAAATATATGGTTCTCCGTGATTCAAAAACTAAGCGTATTATCTACAGTAGCGGTCAAGGGTCCAACAAATTGGGTATGACCTCTTCTCTTCTAGATAATCTCGGAAAACGCCACAAAATCAATGTGATTGGTTTTCATATCACCGAGCGCCGTGTTATTAATCAGCAAATCCATTACAGTGTTGGTTATGAAAAGGGCGATGATTTGAAAAGGTTCTGCACCAAGAACGGTTATGTTCCAATTTCTAATCAAGGCTATGATACTTACTTTTTGATAAATGATAAGAACCTTGATAAAGAGGCCACTTTCGATGATGCAGACCATAATCCTGATGGGTCCGTTGCGAAGGGTAAATTACGCACCCAGTTCCGTAAATTTACTTCTGCCCGTAAAGTTAATAAAATGATGCTGAATGAATTTGTGAGTATCGTTGCTTAAAGAGAGGAAAAAATATGAATAATATATTGGTGATATCCCTAACAATAGTAAATTCAATCATTTGGATTTATGCCAGTTTGGCCGTTTTTGCTTGACACCGCCCGCCAATTTGATATAATGGTTATATTATGAGAAACGAATTGAAAATGAAAATGACACTTCCCGATGATATGGAGATTCCCGAAAATAATAGGGACCTTTCATCTATGCGAAATGTCCGCTGGTTGCTTAGAAACTTGGCGGTACGCAACTCGACCCATCCGTGTTTTAAAACGGTGATGAAAAATTTAACAAACTTAGCAAAGGAGAATCTATGACAGAATCAATACACTGTTGCCATCCACCAGAAACTGTAAACTTTTTGAATACGTTCAAATCGCCTGCAAACGAAACATCGGAATTCAAAGGAATTCCTTTGGACTTACAAGCAAAGGTCCTGAAATTGTTACCGAGTAAAAATCGCAGAATCAAATATCGCGGAACCTCAAAACCAGGTTACTGCCGACCACAATCGAATACTATTAAGTACCACGCCGACACATTCGCTATCTATTATGATAACAATGTGAATTTAAACCTAGGGAGTTTGTAGATGGAAAAGTTTTATTTTGTACGTGTAACGGATAAGTCTGGATGGACAAATGAGTGGGTTATGCTCACGAAGGACCAGGCGAATCATATATACTCCGAGCAAGTTGAAAAACACGGAGTCCACAATACTACAACCGGGAGATTTCATAATGGGGCATAGTCGAATACTACCACCCACCAGATTTGCCAAGGCGGACAAAGTCCTTGACCACGAAGGAAATGAAGGTATCGTCACTGAGGTTTTTGTGTCATATCCTGCACGAGATAATTTTGCAGACTGGACCAAACCTGCAATTCACTATCAAGTAACATTTTTTGACAGGTCTCGGACTCATAAAGTCAACCTGCCTACTATCACGGCCACCAGTCTCCACCTTGAGGGAGAACTAACGGATTCAGTCCAGACACAATTACCCTTTACGAATGATAATCCACTCTCCACGAGCGATACCGATGAGTGGTCATTCCGTAATATGTAGTAAAAATACAACAAAATGACTAAATATAAAAAAATATGGAATTAATATGGTTTTAGGGGTTGACATATACCGAAAACCAGCGTATAATATGTACTGTTGAATGAGAAAATATTTAAATTATGTTAAGGAGTGAAAATGTCAAATAAAAGAGTAACAGTTAATGAGTTTTGTGCCGCAACAAAAGAGATGTTTGGTACAACTGATGTCACAAAGGCAAATATGGAGGCCGTTTCTGCGACCTACAAAATTTGTATTCCTTCCAAGTGTAAGTACGCTGAAAAGATTTCAGAAAATCCTGTAGTGCGCCGCCTACCGGTCACTGAGGAAGTTTCTGCACCTTCGAAAGTTGTTGCTGAAACAATTATGAAAACGCCAGTTGCACCAGCCGCGGTTACTGAAACTTCGGTTGTGATGCCAAGTCCAGTGTCCGAACGAACTTCGGCCGCTACACTCGATGCTTCAATTAGTTTTATTCCTAAAGTAGACACGGCGTTTGTACCGTGGGGAAATATTGCTGATATCAAGCGAATCCTAAAAAGTCGATTATTCTTCCCAGTTTATTTAACTGGTATGTCTGGTAACGGTAAAACATTCGGTATCGAACAAACCTGTGCTATGCTCGGGCGTGAAATGATTCGTGTGAACTTTACCGCCGAAACAGATGAAGATGATTTATTTGGTGGCTTCCGCCTTGTGAATGGCGAGACAGTGTTTCAATACGGACCTGTGGTTGAGGCGATGATGCGTGGGGCAGTTTTATTGCTTGACGAAATCGACCTCGGTTCCCACAAGATAATGGCTCTTCAGTCAGTTCTTGAAGGCAAGGGTTACTTCATTAAGAAACGTGCCGAATGGGTAGAACCTGCAGAAGGGTTCACAATCATTGCTACTGCTAACACAAAAGGCAAGGGCTCTGATGATGGTCGTTTCATCGGTACCAACGTACTGAATGAGGCTTTCCTTGACCGATTTTCTGTTACGATGTATCAGCCTTATCCTACCGAGGCAATCGAGAAAAAAATTCTCGTGAAGGCTGCCGAGGGATTCGGAATCGAATCAGAAGCACTTGGGAAATTTATCCCTAACCTCACAATGTGGGGCGATATCATCCGTAAAACTTTTGAAGAGGGTGGGGTTGATGAAATAGTTTCAACTCGCCGTTTGGTTGATATCTTGAAATCGTTTTCAATCTTTGCTGACCGCGGTAAAGCCATTAAGATGGCAATCGAGCGTTTCGATGATGAAACCCGTGAATCGTTTATGTCTCTTTACGAGAAAATCGATTCCGGTGTTGGTCTTGAAGATTGTGCGACTGAAGTTCCTGAAGAGGTCAAAATCGAAGAGGTTGATGTCGATAGTGACGAAACTCTGTAAAGAATAACTCCGTGGGGCAGTTTGAGTCCCCTCATTCAACACCCTCGGCCCAGTACCTCTTTTCTGGGTCGGGGACTTTTTATAATTATAATGAGGAGCATTTGAATTGAGTGTAAAAGAAAAACCAAAAGATGATTTTGCTTGGAGATATGGAGAGGGTCCCGTATTGGAAGAGTTGTTGGAACATCTAAAATCAACATACAAATCCCATTATACCAACGACCAAAACGACATCCAAACAATCGATGTATTTGCATATAGAGGAACACTTGCAACAACCTCTATCGATAACGCCATAAAATATTTGATGCGTTACGGAAAGAAAAATGGCAAGAACGAATTAGACCTTATTAAAGCGATTCATTATCTGATTTTGGCCATAGCCTTTGAACGAAAACAGGCTGACCTGGCTACTATCACGGCCGCCGAGGATGCCCGTCTGGAATTGGCAAACTCAAAATATGGCCGAGCAGTTGAAACCGTACCTTCATTGAAGGGAATCTTAAAGGGAAATATAGAATAATGGAAATTTTTGGAGCAATTGCAGGATTATTTTTAGCAGTTTCCAATCCTCAGTGGTTCGATAAGGGACCATATGAGTATGTCAACACGTATACAACCATTGAGCAATGCCAAACGGCCGCCGCCAAGGGTGATATATGTACAACCGAAATTCCAATTCAGCAGTATCGAAAAGTTCGGCAGACCAAAGATTACAATGGTTATGGCGAAAATACGGCCGACTTGGTATGGATGGAATGTGACCACGCCCTCGGATGTTACAATAAGCCGGGAGTACACACGAAGCGAAACAATGGCCTGAAATATGGCAGAACGTCTTTAGTATTTAATCCACAGGATGACCCAGATTCTTTCAAATAAGGGTTGACAGATGTGGCAGTTTCGTGTATAATAGTCATTAATAAAATTGAATGGAGAAGTATATTATGAAGTTAAGTGAACACACGCTTGAGGTACTAAAGAATTTTGCCTCAATCAATCAATCGATTCTCTTTACAGAGGGAAACGAATTGAACACCGTATCTGTACAAAAGAACGTCTTGGGTTCTGCTAAAGTGGCCGAGACATTTAAATCTTCCAACGGTGAAGATTTTGCGTTATATGACCTTAACGAATTTCTTTCTACCGTGTCATTGTTTGATGACCCAGAAATCGAATTCGGTGAGCAATTTGCCACGATTAAGGATACGAATTCTGTAACTCATTATTGGTTCGCCGATAAAGAGATTATCGTATATCCCACCTCAAAGATTGAGATGCCATCGACCGAAGTTAAATTCAGATTGACCGCTGGCACCTTAGACAAACTTCAACGAGCAACTGGCACACTAGCAGTTCCTGATTTGGTAATCCGAAGAGGCAAGAACGACCCAAGCAAAGTCGTTGCCGAAGTCCTTGATAAGAGGAACGATACTTCAAATACCTTCAGTGTTGAAGTGGGCGATTATATTGGTGGTGAAACCGATACCGAATTCAAATTTTACTTTTTGACTGAACGTATGAAGATGCTACCTGGAGATTATGATGTTGAGATTTCTTCCAAGAAGATTTCTAAACTCACATCTACGGATGGTAAACTAACTTACTGGATTGCCTTAGAACAGGATTCAACTTATGAGTAAAGATTTTCTGTGGGTAGAAAAATATCGCCCTAAGAAAATTGACGAATGTATCCTGACAGATTCTTTGAAAGATACATTTCGAGAGTTTTTGTCGAACGGCGATATGCCAAATCTTTTGTTGAGTGGCTCTGCAGGAACGGGTAAGACAACCGTTGCTAGGGCTCTTTGCGAAGAACTTGGTTATACTACGTTGGTTATCAATGGGTCGCTTGATAGAAATATCGACACCTTGAGGAACGATATATCCACCTTTGCTTCCACTGTCTCTTTTGATGGTGGGAAGAAGTGTGTTATATTAGACGAAGCAGATTACCTTAATCCACAATCGTTTCAGCCCGCCCTACGTGGCTTTATAGAGCATTTTTCCAAGAACGTGCGGTTCATCTTAACCTGTAATTTCAAGGATAAGATTATCGAACCGATTCACTCTCGCACCACGCTTATAGATTTCAGAGTCGGCAAGAAAGAATTGCCACCGCTGATGGGCGAGTTTATGAATCGCATTATAAGTATTCTTGGAAACGAAGGTGTAAAGATTGAAAGTAAGCCTGCCCTGGCCGAATTAATCAAACGCCACTTTCCTGATATGCGGAGAACTCTGAATGAACTTCAGAGATATTCTGCCGGCGGTGTTGTTGATAATGGCATCCTTGCACGAATAGGCGAAGCCAATATCGATAGTCTGATGAAGATGTTAAAAGACAAAGACTTTAGTGGTATGAGACAATGGGTAGTTGAGCATATTGATACCGACCCAGTTGCCATTTATCGCCAGATTTATGAGCAAATGCACAATTTTATGGCACCAAGTAGTGTCCCTCAAGTAGTCTTGCTTATTGCAGACTATCAATATAAACAGGCATTCGTTCAGGATGCCGAAATTAACTTAGTCGCTTTCTTAACAGAAGTGATGGTAGAGGTGGAATGGGAATGAGTGTTGACGAAAAAATAGATAAGTGGTTAGATGATAGAGGCATTACAGAGAACGGAAAGGTAATGGGTCAAGCAATTAAGACGTTAGAAGAAACGACCGAACTCCTTGACGCTATCAACCATAACAATTGCGAAGAGATTATGGATGCCATCGGAGACATATATGTAACTTTGCGAGGCGTTTGTAAAGTGAGAGGGATTTCATTTGACAAATGTGTTGAAGGAGCGTATAATGAGATTAAAGACCGAAGAGGATATCTGTCCTCTGGCGGCACATTTGTGAAGGAGACTAAAAATGAAGAACGTATTCCCAGTCGTAACTGAAAAGAAAGCAAGAAAGATTGCCGCGAGAGGTGGCAAGGTAGTATTTGTACACGTTAAAGCCACTTGCCCAATATGTGATATTTTTCTACCAGATGTATTGAAACCTATCGCAGATGATGACAAGTATGCCGAAATTGAATTTTATCAAATCAACGAAGCACTGACATTTCCAGTTGGAGCCCATCCAGTAACATACTTTTTTAGAGATGGTTGGTGTGTTCAACATCCAGCAGGACAAGCACCAAAAGAGACTGTTGAGAATTTACTCGACACTATCTTTCTGGGAAAAGTAGCACCATTACAGAAACCACCAATTTTAGAAATAAATACAAACGCACCATTTGAAAAACAAAAACAATAGAGGTACCATTATGTTAAAGATTTTAGGATTCATAATAATAATTTCAGCGATTACCTTCACCTTTGGGTGTTCAGAAATAACAACCATTTTTGAAGAGAAAAAGGCTGAACAAGAACAAGTAGAAGATATGGGTATATGGGCAGAAGATAAACCAGTTGACACTGAAACAAAATAATGCCAGACCTGTTTAAAGAACTTCTGCCCGATATCAACTACGGTCATAAGAATTTGATACGTACGGGTGATATGGATGAGGGCGAGTATGGTGGAAAATGTTTCATCATTAATCGTGCTTTGTCTATGAATGTTGACACGGTTTTGTACGCAAATGAAATGAATATCCACTATCAGTTAGACCCTTTACTTCAGTATGACTATTTTATAAATAGTCTTAGGAAGAAGAAACGCTGGTCTAAATGGGCCAAATCGACTGGACCATCAGCGAATCTTGAACTCATCAAAGAGTATTACAATTATAATGAACAAAGGGCACGAGAAGTCTTAGACCTTCTCACCGAATCAGAAATTGAGGAAATACGCCTCAGATTCTCAAAGGGCGGTACTGATAATGCAACCACAAGGAAGACACAATGAAGAAATTGTAGATTGGAAACCCTCGGATATGGTAGAGATTACCTTTAAAGAGGATGATGATTTTCTGAAGATTAAAGAGACTCTCACTCGAATGGGAGTAGCATCAAACAGAGATAAAATCCTTTACCAATCCACGCACATTCTTCATAAGCAAGGACAGTATTATATTGTCCACTTTAAAGAACTATTTGCCCTAGATGGGAAGCCGACTAACTTAACAAAGGTCGACATAGAAAGACGAAACGCAATAATTAATCTCCTTCAAGAATGGAGTTTATTGACGATTGTGAAGAAAGAAGAATTAACACCTATGGGAAATGTCGGACAATTTAAAATTATATCGTTTAAAGAAAAGCCTGATTGGCAACTAATACCAAAGTACAATATAGGTGTTAAATATTAGACGATAAATTGAGGAATATATTATGAGTGAAAAGTTTGAGAAGATATGGTCGATACCGCATAATGACATATTAAAATGTGTGATGGATGGGCCAGATAATTTTCTGAGGTATGATACTACTGACGGTGACGATGAAACCTTCTTCTATAACATTATCTCCAATGCAGACCAGTCCTTTCGGGACGAAATTGACGATATATATTTTGCCAAAGATTTCCACTATAAATTCGCTGGAACTAATAGGCGATATGGTGATGTTATGGGCAAGAACGCTACTGACTTCCAAATAGATAAACTATTTGAGATACAAAAGAAATGGGGCATTCCAGCCTCGCTGACACTTAATCAAGAAACACACCCCACCGAAATTCTAATAGACCCAGCAATCAAAAAACAATTTGTCAATTTTATTGGTGAATTTTATGAGCGTGGTCTAAGAGTTTGTACCATCAGTAATATACACTTGATGGGAACTGGAATTCTACAGAAGAATTTTCCAGAAATGAATTGGAAAAATACTGTTAATCATATTGTAGGCAATTGCCAGCAAATGGTTGACCTACACGTTCTTGGTTACAACTACATTCAACTTGATAGACAACTCAATAGGAATATGTCTAATCTAAGACGTATGTCCAAATTGGCAAGAAATAGGGGAATTAAAACTTTTCTCTTAGCATCCGA
>Ga0315329_10000228_pt1 | contig 21864 bp, 17 predicted proteins | sample M150032315metaG_FD_203459 | JGI IMG/M metagenome (GOLD analysis project Ga0315329, IMG submission 203459) | Ammonia-oxidizing marine archaeal communities from Monterey Bay, California, United States - M1 500m 32315 | ecosystem: Environmental > Aquatic > Marine > Coastal | place: USA: California...
TGCTGGCCCATCAGGAACCGCCGGTCCTTCAGGGACCGCCGGAGCATCCGGTAATCCCGGCCCATCAGGGACGGCGGGAGCCAGCGGTGACCAAGGACCCGTAGGCCCATCGGGAACATCAGGTCCAAGCGGTATATCCGGCCCCCAAGGAATTGCCGGTCCATCGGGAACAGCGGGACCATCCGGAGTGGCTGGACCGTCAGGAACAGCCGGTCCATCAGGGACCGCCGGAGCCTCCGGTGATGAGGGGCCATCAGGAACATCAGGTCCGAGTGGAATAAGTGGTCCACAGGGTATCGCCGGTCCTTCGGGAACAGCAGGTCCTTCAGGAACAGCCGGTCCATCCGGCACGGCTGGACCCTCCGGAACAGCGGGAGCAAGTGGTGACCAAGGACCAAGCGGCACATCAGGACCAAGTGGTATATCAGGCCCCCAAGGAATTGCTGGTCCATCGGGAACAGCAGGGCCAAGTGGAGTAGCAGGTCCATCCGGAACGGCTGGACCATCAGGAACGGCCGGAGCCAGTGGCGACCAAGGACCATCAGGAACATCGGGGCCAAGTGGTATATCAGGGCCTCAAGGAATCGCTGGCCCATCGGGAACAGCAGGTCCATCCGGAACGGCTGGACCATCGGGAACTGCCGGACCATCGGGAACAGCGGGAGCCAGCGGTGACCAAGGACCGAGTGGGACATCAGGACCAAGTGGCATATCCGGTCCTCAAGGTATTGCTGGACCATCAGGAACCGCCGGTCCTTCAGGGACCGCCGGACCAAGTGGCGTAGCCGGACCATCAGGGACGGCTGGCGCAAGTGGTGACCAAGGACCCAGCGGAACATCGGGTCCAAGTGGAATAAGTGGTCCTCAAGGTATCGCCGGTCCTTCCGGAACAGCAGGGCCAAGTGGAACAGCCGGAGCAAGTGGTGAACAAGGACCGTCCGGAACTTCCGGCCCTCAAGGAATAGCGGGACCTTCGGGAACAGCGGGCGCATCAGGAACGGCTGGCCCATCAGGAACAGCCGGTGCCAGCGGTGAGCAAGGCCCATCAGGAACAAGCGGACCACAGGGTATTGCTGGCCCATCGGGGACAGCAGGTGCCAGCGGAACAGCCGGTCCCAGTGGAACTGCCGGAGCAAGCGGTGAACAGGGACCGTCAGGGACAAGTGGCCCACAGGGAATAGCCGGTCCTTCGGGAACGGCCGGAGCGTCAGGAACGGCTGGCCCATCGGGGACAGCCGGAGCCAGTGGTGAACAAGGACCAAGCGGCACATCAGGACCGCAAGGTATTGCTGGCCCATCAGGGACCGCCGGAGCCTCCGGAATAGCCGGTCCAAGTGGAACGGCCGGTGCAAGTGGCGAACAAGGGCCATCAGGAACTTCCGGCCCTCAAGGAATAGCGGGTCCGTCAGGAGTGGCCGGACCCAGTGGAATAGCAGGTCCAAGTGGGGTAGCAGGTGGAAGTGGTATCGCCGGACCCAGCGGGGTAGCAGGTGGAAGTGGAGAGGAAGGCCCAACAGGTCCCAGCGGAACATCCGGACCAACGGGTATTGGAGATGTTGTCGGGGACGACAGGGAACTGACATACAACGATGCAGGGGTGATGGATGGTATAGAGTCCTTGAAGTGGACGAATACGGGTGGTTCTGGAAACCTTGACCTTACTGCTACAAGTGATGTGGCCTTGTTCACACTGAATCAGGGTGGCTCAGGCACCGCCGCCGAGATTTCAGGAGAGTTTAAGGCAACGGCGGGCGTGGTAACGACTAACACCGCCGCCTCATATTCACCGGACCCACTCGCGGAAGCGGGCGAGATTATAGATTGTAACTTAGGTTCAGCCCAAACAGTCAATCTGCCCGAGGGACCCGCCGAAGGGACCACATATCTTATTATTCAAAGAGGAGCCGGAGTGGTGACTATCAACGCCCAAGGAGCCGATTCCGTCAATGGTGCAGGTTCAGTTGATATTGCTAACCGATACAGCGGCGCAACGGTTATCTATGTGGCCTCCCATATATGGGCTGCCGTTGGCGATTTGTGAGGTAAAGAAGTATGGCGTATCCTGTGCCGATGTGGGCTGGTGCTAATCATGCGGAGTCAGGATTTCTCCCATTCAGTCCCTCCCTTGCTACTTCCTCAACGGGTAACTACGACTATGCCCTGTTGGTCAAAACATACAAGAACATAACCACCGAAGACACCACCCTTTTCACTTCCGATGGGTCGGGATTTAGCCGAACTGCCGCAGACGAATCCCTCCTCCAACTCAGTTTCTCCGCAGCGGCTTTTGCACTATGGGTCAATGATACCGCCGGAGGAGTAGTTACATACAATGGGGCTTATATCCGAACCGTTTCCGGTTTGCCCCTATTCACTTATGTGGGGCAGAATGCTTCTTCCAGTCTTTCCAACGGTTGCGTATTTGGCATATCTCCGGGAGCCACATATTTGACCGTTCAAGACGCAACAGCAATTAACCCCACCACAAGCAATGGAATTACCACTGGTGATTTCCTTCAATTGTTATTTGGGGGAGGACGCGGTTCAATTCTTTATCCACAAGCCGGAGATACGCTGGAATGGGAAGTAGTTGGAAACGATGGCAGTTTAGCAGGTTTTACTTGTAAGGTGGAGGTGACCTTCACATGACCCGCGCCACTGTGACTATTCCTGAAGGAGTATCGGGTGATTTTGAAGTGGCCCATTACACCAAAGATACTACGGACAAAATGTGGCAAATATACCTTACTATGAAACAAGAAAGTCATGATAATTACACGGTCTTACTCCAAGAAGGCTGCCCGATGCCCATTATGCAAGATTCCGAGGCGGAATACAATGAACACCAATGGTTGTGGGATAATGCGGAGGGAGATGTCCTCATTGGCGGACTTGGCCTTGGTGTAGTCCATCAACCTTTGATAGACAATCCGGCAGTAACCTCCGTCACAGTGGTGGAATTGTATCAGGATGTAGTGGATTTAGTATGGGACGATTGCCCCAAAGATGGCACATTTTCATTGGTAGTGGACGATTTTGAAACATGGACTCCTCCCGATGGTAGTTTTTGGGATGTCGTATGGTGTGATACTTGGGTATCATCTAATCCTCTTTCCCCTGCTGAGTATGTTACCGCCATGACTACCAAATATGCGCCATACTGTAATAAGATTTCGTTTTGGGGCAGTTCATAGACCTAAAGGGGAACTTTTAAGTCCTATCACATCTATTTCTTTACATGACCAAGATAGGTCTTTTAATGACCACCTACAATGAGGAGGCCAACATTGAGAGATGTTTGGATTCCATCAAGCCCTATCTTGATTACTATTGTATTGGGGTGGATAAGAAGACCACCGACAATACAAAGCAGAAAATCTTAGAAGTTATGGAAGATATTCCGGGTAAAGTTTTTGATTCACCTTGGAATGGTTTTGCAGATGCTCGCAACCAATGTTTGGACCAAGCGGACACAACTGCTTGTGACTTCTTCATTTATATGGATGCGGACCATACCCTCAATGTGGATGATAAAAAATGGCGAGAGAAGTTAAGCACAGAACATGATGCCTATACCTTTCCTGTTATCGGCGGGGCCATGACCCATTGGCTACCTTGGATTCTGAATACGCAATCTTCCTATCGCTGGTATTCCGTTTTACACGAGTATGTATCTTTTAGCGGAACTGCCCCCGAAAATCACGGCGGCATTCTTGATACAGTTTCTATCACCCACCATTATGATGGGGGCGGGAGAGCCAAAGGCACGGCCTTGTATCTCCAAGACATGATGACCTTCCTTCAGGAGTTCAAGACAGAAAAAGAGGATTTTCTCTTGCGTCGTTATACCTTTTACTTAGCCCAATCATGCAAAGATGCGGGCCAAAAGGAAGATGCCATACGCTACTACAAGATGCGAACCGTCATGGGAGGTTGGGAGGAAGAAATCTATGAGTGCTGGCTGGCCATTGGCCAACTTACCAATGACGCTGATTACTACTTCAAAGCCATAAAAACCGTTCCTAAACGCGCCTCGGCCTACTATGAAGTCTTGAAACTTGGTCACACAACAGGAAATTGGAAAATCATGCGGAAAGCATTGGCATTGTATGAGCAAGTGGATGAATGGAATGATTTTGGACTGTTTATGTATCCCGACAATAATTGGATGGTGGATGATGGGGCAGCCTTAGCCTACTACGAAATGGAAGATATGAAAAATGCCAAGAGAGTCACCCAAAAACTGTTGGACAATCCTTTGGTTCCGGATATAGACAAAGAACGACTCCGAAAAAACCTGCCTTGGTATGAGTGAAATATAAACCACCAACAAGGCCAACTATTAAATGGTAGGGAAGTGAATGGTAACTTGTGGCCGATGAGGATAGGACCCCAGTTCCAAGCAAACGCATGACGGTGACGAGGTTAGGTCACAAAGTTGATGAACTGCATGAAACGGTGGACGAACTTGGCAACGATTTGGCCGAGATTAAGATGGTTCTAAAATCCCTCTTGGAAATCCAATTAGGACTCGGAGAAAACCCAAGCAACCCCGATGACGATGCACGGATGTTTGGCTAACTTCTCCCCTTAGAGAAAGTCCAAGTCAAGTTGAGTTTGTTCGGTGGCTTCATTGTCGTCAAAGGTTTGGGACACCCAATCCGATACTGAGTGGTATAATTGTTCAATGTAATTATCACATCCATATCTTTCCACGAGGTCATTCATGAGCGAATCATACTTCTTCACTGACCCTTTAGACACTGTAAGAATAATGTTGCCATCACAATAAACGACTTCGTGTTCTCCGGTAACCGACTCATCGGAAGATTTTTCCGAAAGGATAGTCCGACACTTTCCAGTAATGGGTGGTCTTCGGTATTTGGCCCCGCACTTGGGGCAACGCACCTTTTGTTGTCCAAAAGCCCGAAGATTCCCTCTCATATCCCTAATCAGGTGACGGTCTATGAGGATAGAAGCCTGTGTTTGATTATCCACTGCATAGAGTAATTCTCCGAGAGCGAATTGCGCCATCGTTTTCTGTCGCATGGATTCTAATTCTGTGTAAGGGTTGTCTTTTGGCCCTGCGCCACAATCGCTCGTATCGTGAGTGAACCCGAATCCGCTCAGTTCCGCTGGGGTCCCTAATCGCTCGCCTACTACATCCACTCCTAAGTCTATGGCAGCATTGGCTTCGGGGTAATCTTGAGTCCCTTCATAGAAACTTATCGGATATTGCATAGAAGTATCCACATTGAGGGCCTCTTTATCAATTTCACTTGGGTTGATACGCATGGTCAGAATCAATGGAGCATCCATCAGACCGCCTCGGTGACCTGCAAGGAAAGCCCGACTAAAGTTGAGGACACCATCAAGGAGAAGTAAGAAAGCATCAATGTCCCCATCACAGTTACGCCTTTTGGCTGCGTGGAAGAACGGATGACCATAATGACCCTTCACCGGAGCGAAGCCAATAATACGACAGACGATAGCCCCGCTGGTGTGGGGAGCAATCCCCATTCCTAAATGACCTATCAAATCTTCGGGTGATTCCACATTGTAATAAGGGTCCTCTCCATACTGTCGCACTAACAAGTCGTCCAAAAACTTGGTGGCCTTCACGAGATTGTCTGCACAGTTTTGTGGCAAGACCACATCTTGCACTCTCAATTCACAGGTTTGGTTGGTGTCGTTCAGGGGTTCTCCGAAGACATCGTGGGTGTATCCCAACTTATGGGCGGCTGAGATAGTCATTCCAATTTCACAAGGACGAAAATGAGTCATGGTAATATCCACCATGTCCCATCTCAAAGTCCCGTCCCGGAAAACTGAAACACCATGTTTATATCGCAACACTCCCTTCAACATAGCCTCGGGTGTTTTCTCCACACTGGTCATGCCTTTGACTCCCTTTACTTCAGGGGTTCCCAAAACATCGGCTCGTTTCAATGAGTCTTCCCACAACTTCTGAAACTCTATGTCTTGTTCTTTTAATTCCACAAACTTAGTCTTTCTGAAACTTCCATCGGGGTTTTTGAGAAATCTTTTCCAAGTTGTGGTTCCTGTATCACTATCTTCACGAAGTCCAACTTCTATCCGAGCGTTCTTAGCCGCCGCTTCTCGCATGAATCTTTTGTTCCCAACCCTGAAACCGACAGGGAATAATGAGTGAATCGCGGGCTTCATTTCTCGTGGTTTTGAGCCTTCCGGTTTCCCCATTCTTGCTCCAATCCGAAGTGTGACGCTTGGACGAGCCACCACACCCTTTGGTAAGGCCATATTTAGCCATTCTAAGCCCTCCTGTGGGCCTTCTCCTACCTTTCTGCCGTTGGATACCACCCAAGCCCATAAAACGGCTCTATCGCCGTATAGGTTTCCCTCGGCATCTATGTCTATTCCGAGCCGATACACGGTCTGATGGGATGTAGGAGCCACCATGATGGCTTGTGTTTGAGAGTCTATCTTGGTATCCCTTTTGAGTAATTCCATATCTTCCGCTGACACTTCATTATAGAGCGCAACATATTCGGGTGCGAGAGGGATGCCATGTTCTTTGGCTTGCTCTAAGGCTTCTATCAAAGATTCGGGATACGGTATGGAGTTCTTTTGCACTACCTGTTCGTGCCACTCTCTTACATACGGACTGGGAGCCAGCGTGTGATTGTTTTCCAAGAACTCACCAACTGGAACCAGCAGTTCTCCAATATCCCAAATCTTCGCTACCGGCCAAGAGGGGTCGGTTGGCAACCCGTCAGGCAAGTCCGCAGGGTCTTGAATCCTTTTACCGGACCCATCTGTGAATTGAACATAGGGACCTTGGATGGAATCGCAAGGAGTTACCACCGTTCCCTTTCCGGGTCGCTCATATTTGAGTTGGGTTCCGGTGATGAAGAATCCAGCCACAGCCTTCATGGTCGCGGGATGCACAGCCGTAGTTGCTAACCCTGCTAATCGGGACCGTCCATATCTCAGTCGGAAACCACCCACCTGCATAGGTTGTGAAAAGATTGGACGCCCTGCCACCATATCACTCAAGTATTTATTGATTGGATGGAGTTTCTTTGGTCCTTCATCTTCATCTTTCTTGTTGGAGGTGAAATCTCTCAACCATTCCCACTCGCTGAATCCGAGAGCGTCAGTATATTTGAGTATCTTGGGAGCCTTGAGGACCATACCTTCGCACAGCACCAGCAACGCTCCTTCTCGGCATTTGTTTGTTGGCACTCGCGGTAAGTCCCGTTGGCCACTGACTTCTTCTCCAACTCCTTCCCCATCAAGATAGACAGGACAGTTATTGCACAGGACTTCAATTTGAGGATTAGAGGGTCGGTATTGCAGACCGCGCCCATACTTCATGACTTCTTCCTTGTATCTTTCAATCTCCTCAAAAGTCATTTCGGGAGGTTCTAAACCGAATTGTCGCCTGAGAATATCTCCAATCAAAACAGACAGGGCTTGACCTGTCCCACCGGCAGACCGAATGGGACCAGCAAAGTTGATAGCAAGACTTCGGCTTCCGCTTGCGTTGTCTATTATCCGACAATTGACCACACCCTCAAGAGGAGCAACGAGGATTCCCTCGGTCAAGACCGCCAGCCCCGCACAGATACCATGATACATGGACAAAGCCATACGAGTTTTTGTGGATTTCTTGATGTCCGCAAAGTTTTCCATTTCGGTTAGGGTATCCTTCCAGTGGTTAGAAAGAATCTCCTTCATGTAATCCAAATGAACACCGCTGCCTCCGCAAGCGTGGCAATCTCTTGTTCGGTATCCCTTTTTGAGTGTCCCTTTACCGTCACAGGTTTGGCATTTCGTGGTTTTGGCATAAAGGAAAGTTTCAGCACAAACAATTTTGGCGAGGTCCAAGGCCACCAGTTCCCGGTTTCCATCATGAATGCCCGTAAGTTCTCGGATTTGTTCGGCTGTCTTTCGTGGATGTAGGAAAGTTAAGAGTTTTTGAGTGCGGTCCGCCAAGTCATTGGCTTGAGGGATTTCCACACTCAATTCAGGGTCTTTCCCTTGCTGGCGACAACGATTAACAATTTCATACACTTCGTCGGTGCCAGTTTGGAGCATTTGGTAGTAGGGTTCATAGGCTACTACTTGAGGTTGCTTAACAGCACGACTCATAGTGAAATAGAGGTGCGAGGACCTATTTGAAGAAGTGTTAAGTAGCAAAAGCGGGATGGTGGAGGTATGCGTATCGCCTATTGGACTGGCTATTCGCCAGTTTTTGACCCTCACACCGTAGTGACGGAAGATTGGGAACTTCCCGGAGGTGGGTGGGGAAGTGAACGCTCATTAGCACAAATGGCAGTGGAACTCGTCAAGCGGGGCCATCATGTGGAAATCTTTTGTTGGCGCACTCCGCCTTTACCCGTATTCAAGGCCACTGAGTTTGATGTTATCGTAGTGCAGCGATATTTGCACTTTTGGCTTTATGAGGAATCTCAGGGTGTGCCAGTGGTCTTTTGGCAACATGATGTCCGGCCTTTAACGGGATATGAAAACACATTGCTTTGGCAAGATGGGCGGCAGACTTACGCTAACTTTGTCCAAGCGGGCCTATGCACGAAGTCCGTCATGCTGACTCCCTCCCATACCTATGGAATGATGCAGCACTACAATATCCCTCACGACCATTTTGTGGAGATAGGTCATGGCCTTCCACCACCTAAAAGCGATACCAGCGGAATAGAGAAAGTGAAGAATCGGATGGTGTGGATTTCCGGTTGGAACCGAGGGATTTGCACCGCCTTGGAAGTCATCAATAAGATAGACCCTGAGAAGCACAAGATTGAGTTTCATATCTATGGTCATCAATCGCAGCATGAAGGGGACGAGAATGCACCCTATCCGGGACGAACCCTTCAATTCTTTGATTGGCGAACACCCTCCTTGCGCCAACTGATTGAAGAATCACCCCACGACATTCAACTTTTCGGATATGTGAGTGATGAAGAAATTGAGAAGGCTTGGGCAGAATGCGACATACTTCTATACCCAACTGACTTCGTGGAAACTTATTGCATTTGTGCTTTGGAAGCCCAAAGAGCAGGTTGTTTTCTTGTGGCCTCGGAACTTGGTTCTATGCCTCATACCATCGGAGATAGAGGAGTTTTAGTCCCTAAGCGTGGAGCGGAGGGGACGGATATGGAGCCGGATGATTACACCAGCGTCGTTGCTCGGGTTTTGGAAACTTATTTGGATAAGCCCGAACTTACGATTCCCTATCGGAAAGCGGGGAAGGCGTGGGCGGCCGAGCAGACTCTTGAGAATAAAGCCGATGAATGGGAAGCATTATTGGAGTCCGTAGTGGCCGACCAGTAACTTAGTAAGGGTTGTGAGTCAAATACTCAAGGAACTCTATCACTTCTAACACTTTTTCATCGGGAATATCCTTGTAGGATGCCCCGAACTTTGATTTTACGCACAGTGCCGCATGAGCAAAAGGGTTCCGCCCATTGGGGTGGCGTGAAGACTCAGGCAAACGCCCTTCTAAAAGTTCACCGGCTGTTTGAATGGCCTTCCAAACCGCTTTACGGTTAGGTTCATTCATCTTCGCCATCAGCAAGAGCGGCTTGTAGGCGAGCAACCAATTCTGCCTTTCGTCCCGAAGTAGCGAGGCCCAACTGTTTCAATTCTTTCTTGAGGCCCTTAACTGTGAGTTCGTCCAGTTCAATGGTGATGCCGACTTCTTCTTCAATCTCGTCTTCTATGGCATCCTTGATTGCATCCCCTACATCCTTGCCCTCCTCGGCGGCGGCAAGTGCGTCCGAAGCAATGTCGCTAACGGAGTCTGCGGCTTGGTCCACTATCTTTCCGACATCCTCTTTGGAGAGGTCAAGGCCGGTCAGGTCTTCAATGCCTTCATCCACAGCATCAATAATCGCAGTCCTGTTGCGGAGGTAAAGCCAATACATGGCAGTAAAGCCCGCACCAACGGCTGTGTAGGTTGAATATTCGGACATATCAGTTTGGGTTAGCACTAAGGCAATACCAGTCAAAGCACCTGTGAGTATGGCTGCTGGCTTCATTCTATCGGGAGTATCACTTGGAGTGTCGCTCATGTGTCCGAATCCTATCACTTCCTACTTAAAAGATTGTGTTATGGAGGCGGATTTATGCAATACGCTCGTCATTCACTGCGTATTGGAAGGTGAGTGGTAAGCCCGGAGAGGGTGGGTAAATATCTAAGCCACCTTTTCGCAAGAAAAAGACTTGGAAGTATCCTTGGGCATTCCGCTGACTGGTTATCTTGGGGTCATTCTTGGCCACGAAGTTAGGAATGTTAGTCACCGTGCCTCGGTTATCGTCAATGCCGGTATTGATACTGGGGGCTAATCGGAGGTCATATCGCTCCATCATGTCCTCCAAAACACTAAGTTGCGTGAGATTGCCTACTCTATTAAGCCTTCCAGCACTACCCGCCTCGGCTGAAACTTTAGAGTTTTTCATGAAGTTGCTCCCCACAGCCCTGTTGAGTATAGTTGGGGACTCCAAAGTTTGTTTAAGAAATGCCACAAGAGCGGGTTTCCAAAAGGCTGCTGCGCCCGCAGCACTCAAACTACTCACAAAACTATTCAAATCAAACTGCCACCAAATGTCGGCATAGTCTTCGTCCGCTTTCTTTTGGTTTCGCTGGGCCTTCGGACCGGCAACATCACCGGGACGCCCCTGCAAACTTTCATCCAAGCCCACAAGTTTCCCATAGACCACCATGCTATGGTCATACAAAGGCACGAAGTTAGCCTCCCATCGGGAGCCGACCTTGGAAATAATTGGGACTTGGCTTCCGCTTGCATCGGCGAGAGTTTGCCTTTTCATAGCCCTCAAAGTTGTCCCTGCTTTCTTAGAGGCTTCGGAAGCAGACCTTCCTTGAGCCATTCCACTCAAAAATCTTCGGACTCGGGCTTCCATTGGAGGTTCAATCTTGTAGCGACCATAGGCTACCTTGCGGTAGCCAATGTTTCGGAGGGCCAACCACTTGAGAACGGTTCCACGAGTTGTTCCCACTTTCCGAGCCGCAGAATAGATACCCTCGTTGAGTGTGAGCATCCTATCCACCGCGAGCATGGCTCGTCTATCCATTTCAGGAGTTAGCGTCATGGGTCTTGAATAGACCCACTTCCTACTTAAGACTACGGCTCGTATTGCATAAGAAGCATTAAGTAAGAAGACACACAATGCTCCCGTGCTGGGAAAGGCTCCTATCCGAACTGAGGGGAGAAGTGGGAGTCAGACGGGTCTTGAATCCCCGTCACCCAGCAACTTTACTTCACAATTGCGATAGCATGAAGTGTGCGTGGTGGCTCAAGGGCTGAATGGTTAGCGCACCTTCAACCGTAATCCACATGAATGCGTCATGTTCATCCGAGAGGACAACCTTTGGATTGGGTGCCTCCACGAGATAGGCATAGTAAATCTTCTCCATGTTGTCGTCAATGTGAGGTTCCAATTCTTGACCCATCCATACCATCGGCCCGAGGTCGGGTCCGGCTTCTTCAATGGTTTCGTTGATGGCCGTTTGTTCCGGTGTTTCGTTCGCTTCAACCTTGCCGCCGGGAAGTTCCCATAGGCCGACTCGTGAAGTTTCATGGATGGAACGGCGCAGCAAGAGGATGTGGTCTGTCTTCGGATTCATCACTACGCAACCGGCTGCCAACCGATAATTTGGAAGCCAGTCGTTATGCTTCTTGGAGAGATTCACACCCACGCGACAAGTCCCTCCTATTTAACTCTTGCGCTTGAGAGTGCGGATGTCGTCAGGGGCATAAGGTCCAGTGTGAATTACTTCGCCGTTGTCGTCATACCAATCCCATGTCTTATAACTTCCATAACTTCTGCGCTCGCTTCCGTTGTTGATGGCAACAATTCTCCACTGAGGGCCGGAAGATGTATCCTCGGAAGCCCATGAGGGCGGGCTGAAAAGGTGACCGGACAATGTTCCACCGAATCCGTCCATATCGCACTGGCGGGTTTTCAGAATGGTTCCCATGATGTTCTCCCAATCGTCACAGTCCCAGTGGTCCCATTGTTCCTCAGTCCATCCCACATCATACATTCCCTTCAACGAACAGTAGGTCATGGAGTGATACTCGCCGGGGATTTCTGTTCCATCAGGAGCCGTGATAATGAACTTGATGTCGTATTGGATTCCGTAAAAACGATAGAGGGCGGCGGAAAGGTCGGATTCATCCATGCTTCGTGGGTCGTCGCCGATAATTTCATTCCACCAGTCATAGAATCCTCCGGTATCACAGTAGTGCATATTGATGAGGGGACCGAAGGCTTGGTCCACAGTATTGCAGATGAACACTCCGGTGTCCCTGTCTGAATCAATGAGGATTTCCCAACCCATAACTCATGGGATGCGTAGCAAGTATTTAAGTATTGCCGTTGTAGGGGCAGTATAGGCCGCGCTCGCCTAAGCATCGGCTAATATTCTTGTGGAGGCGAAATCCTCCATCCTCATTTACTTCGGTTCCCTTGCAGAAGAAAGTGAAGTAGGCTTCACCTCCTTTTTTGGCCACCCAATTCATCATATCGGCCACTGGGTCGGAACTTCTGATTTCCCAAGGCAGGTCCCCTTCCGCATCATACAGTTCTCTCAATAGTTTGAACCTTACATCCCAAGGTAGTTGCACTACATTGTTGCGGAATTGTGGGTAATATTCTTCCCGCAAATAACACCAAGTTTCATCTTCCATCATGCGTCCTCCAACTTGTTTATATCAAACTCGTCGTCTATGGTATAGGCTCCATCGGACATTTCAAGAATGGCTCCCACGCGCACGAGTGTGTCTAATTGCATTTGGGACATATCACCCACCGACTTGATGTGACCGGCATTATCAAAGATGTGGCCTTGAGTCCTTGCTAATGAAAGGGCAGTCATCAGGGCATCATCCACTCCCATATTCATGGCTGGAACTGGAAACTCCTCAGTCAGCGTTTGAAGGCTGTCCTCAAAAATCTTCCGTGCCAAGGCCATGTGGCCGTAGGATACTTTGGAAGCACCTTGAAGGCGGGCGAACCCTTTTACAAGGTTGGCGAACTCTTGATATTTGCGGTAATCATTGTTGCTACGGTGAAGAAAAGCAGCCTTGAATTGTGGCCGTCCTTCAATCTCGTCATAGACATCATTGATAACTGGGGCTAACTTTCCAATCTTCGGGTTGCCATCACTGGTTTTACGCAAGTATTCTCGGAAGAAGGACCTCCAAAGTTTGGCTGCTTCTTTGGACCCTCCATTAGCGAATTGTCCATCCATTGTTTTCATGATGTTCTCTCTAATCTTCCCTTTGGCATCATCTCCCGCTAAGGAGAGTTGAGTGAAAATTAAGGTAAGCCGACTCATAATCTGTGTGGTGTATTGGCCGAAAGCCTTGAGCATATCCACACCCTCATGGCCCGCTTCTTCATCCCAATAGTGAGGAGGATTGCCGAGGAACAGCATATTGGCTTTGGCCTCACGCCGCGTATCCACTTGGCCCTTTTGCATTGTGAAATAACCGTTGGCCATCGTGTTCATCAATTCACCGAAGACTTCATCATCCCATGTCTGAAACTCGGATACCGCCAATCGTTCGTTGTTGTGCTTAGGTATCAAGCCTAACTCTATGCTGTTGATGTCGTCCCCACTCATGGCTCCAAATAATCCGGGGATTGTGCATAGTTTTCCGCTGGACGCTACTCCCACAGGCACCAAAGGTTCAATTACATTTTCAATCAAATGGTCTTTCCCTTCACCTACTGAGGACACAATGCCTATGTGCATCATGTCTTGCTTACGCAGGGGCGACAGACAATAGAGGAGGATGGCTTTCTTGAGGTAGTCCTTAGCGAAAAGTTCGCTCCAAAGGGTATCATCCCTCATCATCAAATCAAGAGGGGTGATTTTCTCTTTCTTGCACAGGGCCTTGAAATCGGCAAACTGCTTATCCGTCATTTGGGAGTTTTGGAAGTTGGTTAAAGGCTCCATACTATCAATCACAAACTTGAGGTCACGATTATGGGTCACAAATGCACCACTAAACGCTACCTTATTTCCGTGACGGATAGAATCGGTCACGGTTCTCATTATGTGAGTCATCTCCTCTTTAGACTTAGAAGATGGGAGGGTGACTGTGGCCCCATTGTGAGCGATACACTCAATTTGATAGTTGCCATCGGTGATGGCGAAGTCCAATGCTACCTTATCAGCATCCTTTTTGGTCAAAGGGCCGGTTTCTAACTTTAGGCAAATGCCCGTGCCAGTGATATATTCTTTAGTGACCTTCGCATAATACGAGTCTTCAAGTGAAATGCTACGGGGTGAATAGGCCCTGTTAGTTTGAGTCCCGTTCACACACTCCTTCACGAACTTCAAAATGGAAGGGGGAATGGGGTCTATCATACTATCACCATGCGACCATGACTTACTTAAGTGCGCCGGTGGCACAACCGGAGCGTTGATGGTGGGTGTCGGGAAGGACGGATGCTCCCGCACACTAAATCTTAGCACCAACGCCACCGATTGGCCGGAGGCGAACCCTAACGAGCCGTTGGCTTATTAGGAGTCGTTACCAATCCCGACAGGGGCGGGCGTTGCTTTCGCTAATCCCTATGTTCCCCTGCCGAAACAGGAAGGTCAGGTGTATGTCGCTCAGTTGTCCTGAAGTTGGTCTTCGGGAACCGCTGGAACGGTCACATCGTCACCAGCCTCTCGGACAATGCCCGAAAAGCGGTTGTAAGTGCGGCCTCCGCTGGACTCCTTCTTGTGGAGTAGGAAGTCCATCGTTAGCGGGAAGGTCTTGCCCTCGTTCTGTGCGCCATTGACTATGCTCTCAAAGTGTTCGCAGCAGTAGCCGGATAGCCAAAGGGTCATGCGGCGGCCTTCTTCGGGGCTGATGCAGCGCACGGCGGTGTTGATTCCGTAGTTGCCCTCAATTCCCGGAGTGTAGCCCTCCACGATGTAGCCCTTGTAAAGCACATCAAACTCAGCCTTGAGCGTATCACGCTCAACGAAGGTGGGCTTGCTGTCGGCTGCCCTTGCCTCATTCATCTCGTTTAGTTCTGTCAGAAAGTTCTCAATATCGTTCTTTGCCATTAAAATCATCTCGTTTGTTTGGTCCGCCTCAAGCGGGTAATCTTCCATTAGGGCGATTACCTACTTAAACGATTCACATTCATAAAAAAGAGATACCCTACCGGCGATTTTCGGCGTTATACGCGCCCGCCTGTGTGCGGTTAGTGAAATAATGGCCGCTTTTGATGGTAGTTCGGAAGTCAATGATGTCTTGTCGGGACAAAAGTGAGCGCGCCATCTGCGTCAATTCTCCTTCCACGCGTGTGGGAGGCCAAGGAATCACGAACAAATCAAAGAAGACGACCTCTCCATTCTTGCGATAACCAAAGTTGCCCGGATTGATAGTATCTTTGACTACCCAGCCCAATTTGTGGAGAAAACGGCTAACATCCTGATAGCCTTTTTGTTCTTTGTGGAAGCGTGGGTCTTTGGCTAATGCTGCCGCAGTGTTGGGTCGTTGTTCCGCTGAAGGGGCGAAATCGCAGAAAGGAGGGTGAGATTCTGAGGTGCAAGGCACATACTCCATAATCCAGTAAGCGATATGCGTTCCTACGGGAAAGTTATCGTTGAATATTTTGAAGGTCCGACTATCCATTGGGTGGTGGGTTTGGGCTTCATACACTTTGTCCCGGAACGCTTCGTTCATCTTCCCTTGAGCGCAAGAATAGATTTTAGGAATAGCGGATGGTATCTTAGGTCCTTCGTATGCTTCGGGTTGTTGTTCGGCAACTGCTAATTCCGTATAGAGCATGGTTTGAAACTGATTCATGGCCAAAACTTTAGACCCTATGAAGGGACCCCATGCTTTCTGTCGCACTCCCAGTGGTTGGTGTTCTGCATATTCCATGAAACTTTCGTCGGTGGGAAGTAGTTTAACGACTTTCAATACTTTGTTGAGGGGTTCGCCACTTTCGTCCTCTAAACGAAAGACCATGCCGCCAATCCCCTTGCCGAGATGTTCGCCGATAGTGTCTGCATCAAACTCTAACTCTTGGGTCTTCCACCGCTTGGCGTCTTCACCGTCGCTATACCATACGGTAACTATTTCCAAATCACCGACTATTTGTATCAGCCGAGTATCGCCATCCCGGATAATCGGGAGTAGGTCTATTGATGCCACCAATGTGGACCCTCCTCCGCATTCATGTCGTTGATGACCATGCTATCGGAGGCTAACTTTTGGCTTCGGAATAGTTTGTGGAATCCAAGAAATAGAGCCGCAGCAGTAACCCCGACCATAAGAGCCGATTTGAATATACTTTCGGTTCCTTCGGCTCCCAAGGTCAGCCCGCCTCCATCATTCGTTTCTGTATCAAGGTCTGTGGAGCCGCCTTCTGCTCCCTTTGCTCCACCACGCTTACCTTCAATATCCACAATCCCCATATAGCCTTTCTTACCTAACGCTTCTTGGAAAGCGAACCAATCAGCCCCGGCTTCATTGGCCAAACTGCCGTCTTCTTGATTCTTGTTGAAGCCGTTTTCCCGAGTGATAGTGGCGGGGTCAGAATTGGGAGAAGCAGACTTCATAGCATTCATGATAGTCTTTGAATCAGGGAAAATCAGGACTCGGACACGATTGTGAATTACCTTGCGTCCAGTATTGGTGTCCGCCTGTTGGTGAGGATACACTACGAATTGCACCACAGGAGAATTGTTGTCCCTCGTATTCACATATTCGTCCAAAATATCGGTGGAGGAGAAGTATTGCCGTCCTGTGTAAATCTTGCCGTCCTTTAGTGGGTGACCGTGAATGGTCCACTTCTTGTTCCCTTTTTGAAGGCCCCGAACAGCGTTATCTTGAGTGGATTTAGAGTCCGGATTGACTTCAATGCGGGATTCATCCCCATACGATACATTCCCAAGTTGATACACAGGGCTGACTGTTCCCGCAATTCCATGCCCTGTAAGGTATTCTTCTGCGCGCTCTTTGCTACGGAATATCTGTTCTTTTCCGCTGGCATCCCTGTATAGGTGAGGCATCTTCTCCCCCGCAATCATGATTCCAAAGTCTTGCTCATACACATAGCACATCCATTCCCGCTCAAGGTGGGTGTCGTCGGCGTAAGATTTGATGCGTTCCACCGCATCATCAGTGAACTTTGCGTATTCTAATTGCCAAGGAGGATAATTCATTATTTCACCAATCCAGTTTTGGGGTTCAAAATTGAATCGCCGTCTTCGTCCAAGAATGGCACATAGATGCCCGCCTTATTCATGACTCGCTTCTTCTGTTTCGGGTCAGTGCAAAAGACGCAGTTGGAATGTCCAATGGCTCCTCGGAAAACACGGCCGCAGACTTCGCAAACGCGCTTCTTGCACCATTTGGTGTGTTTAGGTGGTGCGGTGCCACAAGCATAGCATTGAACCATGCTTAGTATTAAACGGAACCGCTACTTAATGCTTGCCTCAGTAGCGCACGATGAGGTCATTCCCATCTCGCTCCACATTGAAGAAGCGCATACCGTCCACTATTGCGACCCAGTTAGCCCCATTCACAATGCGAAGTTCGGTGGAATCCTCGTAAATCAAGTCTTCACGGCGATTGCCGGACTGATACCACCATTCGGCTACGCCTTCTAAGACCGAAGGGATGACCAAAGGCTGTCCCTGACGGTCCAGTGTTCCAGTGTTGTAAGGCATGACCATGACCCAATCAGAACCATAAGTGGGAGCATCTTCCAATAATTCCACTTTTCCAGTCTTCACATTCACATAGTAAGCCGCTTTTCCATCAATACGCTTCAGCCACTCCTTCATATCGTCGGGCAGGTCCGGCGAGGGAAGGTTGATAGAGGGGCGGCCCTTCGCAAACTCCTCTCTAATACCCGCCATGTATTCATCCCATCCTTCTTTGAACTCGTCAAATAAGTCGTCAGGGAGTCCTGATTTATCAAAGGCTTCTTGGAGGGCATCTTCTTCATCGGGAATGGCGTCCAATAATTCTTGCGCTTCTTCCATCTCCTCCTTGCTCATATTGGTGTCCATCTTGAGTGCTTCAAGAGCAGCCTCCTTTGCCCGTTGCACATCGTCTGATTGAACGGGGTCAGACATATCGGCCTTTTCATACGCGTCAATGGCCGCCTCCACCGCTTCTTTTCTGAGGTCTGTGCGTTCTTCTTGAGTGGTAGTGAGTGGCATGGATTCGGCGGCATTCTCGGCTTTGTCTGCCGCATCTCGCACTTCTTGGCGTTGCTTATCCAGTGGAGTCATAGAAGCATCAAGATTATTTACATCCTCTCGCATTTTATCTAATTGTTCTTGGTTTGCACTGGCTTGAATGGTTTCTTCGGAATTGCTTGCATTCGCCTGTTCTTGTTGGTTAATTTCTTCGGCCTTACTGATGGCTTCTTGGGCGGCTTCTTTGGCTCGCTCAAGTGCCTTTTCATCCTGTGAGTTGCCTTGTTCGGCAGCCACAGCCGCGTCTTTGGCTGCATCAACCGCCGCTTGAGCCTTCTCCATTGCTTCCGCTGCGGTATCCCCATCTTCTATGGAAGCGTTGGCTGCTTCGGCTGCTTCGGCACATTCTTGGCAATCTCCACCTTCGCCACTACCTTCACCGCCACCTTCGCCTTGCCCTTCTCCTCCTTCTCCTGAACCTTCTCCTGACCCCTCACCGGAGCCTTCACCGGAACCTTCTCCACCTTCACCGGAACCCTCTCCTGAGCCTTCTCCACTTCCCTCTCCTGAGCCTTCGCCCGAGCCTTCGCCCGAGCCTTCGCCTGAACCGGAACCTTCTCCACCTTCACCTGTGCCTTGCCCACCCGAACAGTGGCCTTTGGCGGCTTCCCGACCCTTTTCTTTGGCTCTCTCGTCCGGTGTTGTCGGTGGTGGTGCAATAGGAGTTGGGTCCGAGATTGAAGGTTCAGCAGGGCTTGGTGGTCCGGGAGCCGGTGGCATCGGTGAGGGACTACCCTTACCCGGAGGTCCTACTATTGGTTTTTGACGCTTCATATCTTCTTCCACGCTTTCTTTATCGTGGGTGACCCAAAAGGGTCCTATCCCTACTACGGGAGAAGTGCTATAACTGATGGTCACCTCGTTGGGCGAGTCATACTTATACGAAAGATTCACAAAAGGGTCCACCCGACCAGTCAGGGTGGCGGCTTTGAGGGCGGACATGGCATTTTCCACATCTTCATCTGACCCCATGACCTTTACTCTTTCGGTGATATGGTCATAATCAGAAAATAAGGTGGGGCTGTCTTTGAGCCATTGAGCGATACGAGGAAGTGTTCCGGGAGTATTGAGTGTTGGCTTTCCCTTCACTTTGGTAGGGTCTAAATTGGGCAGTCCTCGGATTTGCACCGGATACCAAGGATGTTCATACTTGGTCTTATCCTTGTAGGGAATCTTCTTGACCCTCCCTGTTTCGGGATTAACAAGATGAACCATTTGGACTGATTTTCTCGCCATCTGTTTTTCATTCTCCTATCTGCTATTTAAGCGTTAGGCTTGGAAAGAAACCTCTTTGCTTGGTTAGCCACCGAGTCATCGTCGGCTGCGTGGACCACTAAATCAAAATATTCGTCCCTAATCATGCTCATTTCGGCCTCGCTATCGTCTTTGCGATTGTTGATATGCTCGTCGGCTTTCGCTCCATAGGTTCTCTTAAGTCGCTCAATTTGGAGGTCCTCGTCAATGTGAATGCGAATAAGAGTGTATCCGGCCTCCTTGAAGGCGATAACTTCGTTCATGAAGCGGCAATCATCCACCACGATTCTCAGTTCTTTCGGATTAGGATTCGGCCCTGTCGCTAAATCGGGGTCATAATGCAAATCACCAGCCCACTTGAGGGAGTTAGAGTATTCGGCCACGCGGCGCATTAGAAGGTTAATCCATACCTTTGGTTGGATTTCTCGCATCTTCATCCCGATTTGCTGCAAGAGTTTCCGGTCCTTGTCTTCCATGAGAAAGACATCTCGGGCAAGGTCCTTCACACCCGTCGCAAGGGAAAACTTGCCAAACCCCTTTTCTTGGACTAAGACATCAGCAAGATGCGTCTTTCCCGAAGCCATAACCCCGCAAATCGCCACACGCTCCATAAGTCGTCCACATCCCTACTCGTATTTAACCTTTACGCCTTCACAATACGGCTTCATTGATGTAGGCTGGCATAAACTTGCGGAGCGGTTGCCCGTTTATCCCCTTATTGTAGTGGAAGTCAAAGGTGGGGTCCACAATGTAAGTTATCCCAGTATCTTCCACACTTCTCACTACGCGCCCACACATCTGAATGAGTGACCCTGCGGTTTCTGATTTATACCACTCCTCATCTTTTTCCATCTTCTTGACGGTGCGAACATCACCCAATGGAGGGAATGGAATCTTCACAACTATGGCAAACCCACAATGTTTCCCATCGTATCCTTGGTTCACATAGGTGGATAGTAAAACTGCTGGGTCCGGACAGACTTCAAACTCCTCTAAAACTTCTTCTCTTTCGGCGGCATCCTTGCCGTGCGTCATGAGGCGTTGATATGCTCCCTTATCCAGTCGTTTAATCTCCTCTAACAATCGTTCTTCAATCTCGTTAGTGTAGGGAAGAATGATTCCCTTCTCGTTCTCGTGAATATCCATAATTTGGAGGATGGCTTCAGCCGTTTGAGTGAATGCGTCATCGTTGCGGCCACTGTAACTCATGCTCCCTCCCTTTATTGTAGTGACGATGGGACGGTTCCCAGTTGGGAAAGAGGAGTAACTCACTTGGAGGAACAAAGTTTTCTCTTTGTCCAATCCGAGTTCTCTCATAAATACTGAAGGTGAGGGAATTGTGGCGGACATGAATATCCTTTGCCGACCCAATCTCAAGAGCATGGACTCGGCATCTTCGCCAATTTCTATCGGTTTGAACGACACAAAGATAGGGTCGTCCTCATCATCTTTACTCCACACCCAATTTTCAGGATTCCCTTCCAACGCTACTTCAAGATGCAGTAAAGTTTGAATGTAGTTGTAAGCAAAAGAGAGGTCCTTTTCTTCATATTGTTCACCTTCAATCTTTTTCGCAATCGTCTTTCTGAGGTGGCCGAGATAAGCAAGCCAAACTTTGGCTCCAATATCTCTCACCCTATCATCTGTCTTCGGTTTTATGGAGGGGACTTTGGGAAATCCATAGGCATACTTCTTGGAAGGTTCCCATGATTCCAAGGCTTGATTCCGCTGCTGTGAGATAGACTTCTCATCACTGCGGCTCACATCATCAAAAGTAGGGAATCCAATCAGCCTCTCCAAATGACGGATAGAAATATCCATAGCATAGAAACTCGTGAGAGCATCCGGAAGGTGATGGGCTTCATCACAGATAAGAAGGTCCCTTGAAGGCAACATGGACTCTCCCGCTTGACCCAAGCCCATGAGATAGTAGTTGTTGGAAATGAAAAAGCGGCTCCTTTGCGCTGCCGTTAGAGCAGCGAAGTAATCACACATCTTTTCGGGGTCGGCCTTCCAGTCATACCTTCCCTCCTTTGTGGGTGGCTTATACGAACACTTGAACTTGGAGCCACAGGTCCTACAAGGTGCAAGATTGGCCTTGGGAGGTGTAATAGAGGTGTCTTCAAGACCCTCCTCATGTAGCGATAAGGCTGTGTCGGCAGCATCAAGATTTCTTAGCCCAGCAGGGACCGCCAGTTTGCAGGTGTAGTTAGCCCTTCCCATGACGCTCCGCATGAACGGCATTTCTCTCATATACTGTGCTTGTAGCCCTTTCAAATGGGTGCTGATATAGGCATCACTATCCAACATCTTGGGAATCATCATGGCAAGGGCGGACTTCCCGCTGCCAGTAGGACATT
>Ga0315329_10000229_pt1 | contig 21838 bp, 20 predicted proteins | sample M150032315metaG_FD_203459 | JGI IMG/M metagenome (GOLD analysis project Ga0315329, IMG submission 203459) | Ammonia-oxidizing marine archaeal communities from Monterey Bay, California, United States - M1 500m 32315 | ecosystem: Environmental > Aquatic > Marine > Coastal | place: USA: California...
CATTGGAAGGAACGCCTCACCATGGGTAAGCAAGTAGGCACCAGTGATGTGATCGTGAATTCCACCGATTACGCTACCACCGTACCTAGGGGAAATGATATGCTCTTGGACCCTCATCAGAATTCTAGCCTCGGCTCTGGCTTCCTCGCTCTGTATTACGTGGAGGTTCATCTCGTCTCCATCGAAATCTGCGTTATAGGGAGTACAATCTGCGAGATTGAATCTGAATGTCTTCCCTTCCATGACCCTGATTTCGTGCACAAGCATGGACATCCGATGGAGGGATGGTTGACGATTGAAGATAGTCACATCTCCATCTATTAGGTGACGTTCCACTACAACTCCGGGACGGGGGTTTCCTTCCCTGTCATATGTGCTTAGCCTGTCTTCTGTTTCCGTGGGGTAGATGTTGCCGTGTTCGTCCTCGACCTCTGGGCTGCCGCAGTGGGGGCATTTGACCTCCAGATGTTCTGGGAGGTACTCTTCCGGGTTATTTACCTCCCACTTCCATCGATAGTGTATAGCTGCACTAGGGTCATCCTCGGGCAATGGCTTACCATCTTCACCCTCTCCCCTAAGGTTCGAGAGTGTTCGCTCCAGATGAACGCTCCATTCGGGAATCAGTTCGTCTGTCATTGGATCTCTCCGCAATTGCTCTTTTAGCACAATTCCGGGAAGGAAATTTGGTGCAGGGAGGACACCATTCAAATCTGGCCTGTAACCCATGTATGGTTCCTCCTCACTACCTGAATGGCAATCTGGGTTCAAGCATCTGAAACCCGCCCAGATGTACTTGGTTCGGTCAGTTATTCTTACTCTGAATCGGTCACCCCGGATGATATAGTTCACACCTGGGTGAACGTCAGGACCACGGAGTATCATCTGCCTCAGTTGTTCTCGGTTTCTGCTTGTAGCCCTGATGGGCACAGTCAGTTCCTTAGCAGTCTTTACGGGGACTCCCACTTCGTTGATTCCGAGATTTGGGTCGGGGCTGATTACTGTTCTGGCGCAGAAGTTCACCCTCTTACCGGACAGGTTGCTCCTGAATCTGCCTTCTTTGCCCTTTAGTCTCTGTGAGAGAGTCTTGAGTGGTCGGCCAGATCGGTGCCTTGCTGGTGGAATTCCACTTGTCTGATTGTCGAAGTATGTTGTGCAGTGATACTGGAGAAGTTCCCAAAGATCTTCCACAATCAGTTGGGGTGCACCGGAGTCACGATTCTCACGAAGTCTCTGATTAATTCTGAGGACGTCTACCAGCTTGTGCGTCAAATCGTCTTCTGATCTGTCCCCACTCTCTAGTGTGATAGACGGGCGTACAGTTATTGGGGGAACTGGTAGGACCTTCATTATGGTCCATTCTGGCCTGCTGACATCCTTCTCCATCCCAACGAAGATAAGATGTTCGTCGGGTATCTTCTCAAGCCATTCTCTGATGTCTCTCGCATTCAGCTTGTGCTCGCCCTTGTCGGTCTTCTTCTCTTTGAAGGTCGTAGGCTTATCCAGAATAATCTTGCCCTGTTCTGCTCCACAGTGCATGCATATTGCCCTCTTGGCTCCAGCGCAAAGATTCTCAATGTCCTTGATAATCTTCTTGAATTCTCTGCCACCAACACCATGCTTCAGAATTATATCGTTAACACGGTCCCTGTAGTAATCCTGTTCAGACTTCTCTGGGTCTATCGGGTGAGACTCCGGTGCATCCAGCAATAATGCCTTGCTGCATGAGTTGCAAGTAGTCTTCAAGCAAGTCTTGATCAGGCCGGTAAAGCCGATATGCATAACTGGAAGTTCGAGAGCTATGTGGCCAAAGTGGCTGGGGCACTCCTCGTGCTTGTTGCCACAGGTTTCACACCTGATTCCAGGGTCTATGACGCCCATCTTTGGATCCATTAGGCCCTGTTTGAATGCGTGACCATCATCCTTGTATGTATCAGCGGTCTTGACCTCGACGGAAGACATCTTCCGAATCTCATTAGGATCCATCAATGTGAATCTAATCGAGTCGATCCTCTTTGGTATCTTGGCTGCATCGCGGGCACTCATCTTCTATCCTCCAGTTCTAGTCTCATAGCCACTCCAAGACTTTTCATCTCATCCAAAAGCAACTTGAAGGCGTAAGATGTTTGGACCGTGTGGACATCGGATCTATCGCCACACACGGGACAGATAGTTGTCCTCCTCTTCCAGTCGTAGTATGCAATATGGCCACATCGAGGGGTGTTGCAGACCATAAGATTCCAACCATCCGACTCATCGAGTAGTCTGTCTTTGATTACCATCGATGCCCCATGGGAAATGAGGCAGTCTCTCTCCATTTCGCCGAACCTGAGTCCGCCTTGGCGAGCCCTACCTTCAGTTGGCTGTCTAGTGAGAATCTGCACTCTACCCCTGCTTCGTGCGTGAAGTTTGCTGCTAACCAGGTGGTGTAGCCTCTGATAGTAAATTACTCCGACGAATGTTTCGACGGGGAAGCTCTCGCCTGTTTCTCCGTTAATCATTGACTCCCTGCCAGTGTGCCTGAGGCCGTTCCTAAGTAGACCTGAACGGAGTGACTCCTCCTTCTCACCGGTGAATGCAGTGCCGTCAATCCGCCTTCCATCCATTGATCCAACCTTGCCACCTATCATCTCTAATACGTGAGCTACTGTCATCCTAGACGGGATGGCGTGAGGATTGATTAGGAGATCTGGAATTACGCCGTCTTCGGTGAAAGGCATATCCTCCTGCTCCACTAGTCTTCCTATGATTCCCTTCTGGCCGTGTCGGCTAGCAAACTTGTCTCCGAGTTCGGGTATCTTGTTAGTTCGCAGTGTGATTCGCACTAGTCTGCCCGAATCTAGAGACTCGGTGACGAAGACATTGTCCACCCATCCCTGCTCCCCGTGTCTGACCATCATCGATGATTCTCTCCTCTCTTGGGCCTGTAGGAATGCGCCATGCGACTCCTCGAGGAATCTTGGTGGACTTGTCTTACCGACAAGTATCCCCCTCCCACCCTCTTGGCTGGTTAACTCTACTTCAGGGACAGGTAGTCCGTCTCTTTCTAAGTGAGAATATGAGTCCCACGATTTGAGTCCCTTTATCTCATCTAGACCGGTTCCGGGAATCTCTATCTTCTCCTCTTGGCCACCGGGGAATCTCTTGTTTTCTGCATTATATGTTCTGATGAATGCTGATCTACCCAGGGCTCTTTCCACGGAAGCCCTGTTCATTATCACAGCATCCTGCATGTTGTAACCGTGATGACTGACTATTGCTACGACGTAATTCTGCCCGCCTGGTCTCTGGTCGAATTTGGTTGATGTCATTGCCCTAGTACCAACAATTGAACGCTGGGGATAATGCATCACGTGAGCACGTGTATCTGGCCTGAGCCGGAAGTTTGCACTGGCCACGCCGAGGCTCTGCTTTACCATCGCAGTTCCGCCCGTAACCCTGGGAGTTGAATTGTGCTCTGGATAGGGCACCAACGATGCGCAGACTCCCATAATCAACTGGGGGTCAATCTCTACGTGGGTGTAAACAAGGACGGTGTGGGCCTTCTTTTCCTTTCTCTTCAGAGCATCTATGTTTTCTTGGTAGTAGTTAAGTGGAACCTTGAACTTCTCAATCTTCGTTTCACCATTAGGCATCTTGACTTCTGCGGAAACATGGGCATGGGAAATCCCATGCTCGCCCAAGTTGGTCCATTCCACCATTGCAGGATTAATTGGACGGTTGTTCTTCGGGGAAAAGGATGGCAGGTCGAATGGCCGTGGGGCAATGAGCAGGTCTTCTTCTTCCTCTGCATCTACCCACTCAACTACGCCTCCAGAAACAAGATCGGAGAATGATATTTCTCCGGAACTCAGGCCCTCGAGGTGCATCTTAGTAATCTGAAGGCTTCCATGATCAATTATCAGAAGTGGCCGGAGCATTCTTCCCCTATCCGTATTGATGAAAACATCACGGTTCTCGAGATCGTGCCTGATGCTTACCTCTGGCCTAATCCTGCCAGAACGTCTCCTCATCTTGAACTGGTTGACGAGCTTATGGGGCCTCTTGTGGAGGCCAAAGATGTCTCCATTGACGTGAATGCGCGAACCATCGGCCCAACCATCTGGGTTATCGTTGACTCCGGCTTCCTTGAGCAGTGCCTTGACATCGTTTTCGGGGACTTCCTCTGAAACGTCTATCATTTGTGCTGCATTCTTAACGAGTCCGCAGTTCTGACCTTCTGGAGTTTCGTTGGGGCATAGTCTGCCCCATTGAGTCGGGTGTAGGTCTCTTGCCTCGAAGTGGGGTTGGCTCCTAACAAGTGGGCTTGTCACCCTCCTCATGTGTGAGAGTGCAGAAAGAAATGTCGTCCTGTCAAGAAGCTGGCTCACTCCTGATCTCCCTCCAACCCAATTTCCTGTTGCTAGTGCGTGCATAATCTTCGTTGTCAAGACGTCCGGCCGCAGGCAAGAGGAGATTCTGAGCTCTCTCTTTCGATTATGGTGCCTCTCTAGCTGATACTTCAGGTCCCTGGCAAGCTGTTGAAGGCTCACTCTGAAAAGATCCTCAATGAGATCACCTGCCAGCCTAACACGCTTGTTTGCATAGTGATCCTTATCGTTCGGATCCTTGTCCTTTATTGCCATTTCAAGAACCTGTCTGGCGATACGCCCAAGGAAAATTGCTTTCTTCTCCCTGTTGTCCGTGTTTTGTCCAAGGTGAGGGAGTAGTTCGTTGTCGAGCAGGTTCTGTATTCTAGATTCTCGATACTCCTTCTGCTGACCGGCTGCGAACTTCTTCTCAAGCCAAGCCAAAGCCTCTTCGGACGTGTCAACGCCGTATTCCTCGTTATCTCTGACATCGTTTAGATTAGCGACTGTGTACTTCATTGCCTCTGGGGGTCCGGCAATAGATGCAAATATCTCTCTGTCGTTTTCCACCCCGAGAGCCCTCATCAGCAGAACCAGTGGAATAGGTGTCGTTCCAGCGCTCGGAATCTTGACCATCAGCATTCCATCCCTTCTCTTTTCTACATTGAGCGGTTTTCTAACACCGTCCTTTTGAGAGAAGATCTTCGCAACCTGAGTCTCGTGAGCGTACTTCTTGTTCTTCTCGACCGTGACCCTGTTAGGGGCAAGATCTTCCATAGAGATTAACACCCTTTCAGTGCCGTTGATAATGAAGTATCCACCGGGGTCCAGTGGATCCTCGCCGGACTTCCTCAGTAGTTGGGTGTATCTCTCAGAATCTTCTCCAGAGACCTCTGGGGAAAGGCGCCTATTCTCGTCTATATGGTTATGGTTCAAATTGCATCTCGCCGATCTGACCATAATAGGAAGGTTTCCGATGTGTACGCTTGTCTCTTCTTGGGAGCCCATCTCAGAACCGGGAGAAGGTGGTAAATCATCGCGGAAAATCTTGAAATCGAGATATACCGGTGAGAAATATGTCAGCTTCCTCAGTCTGCATTCCATTGGGGTTGCATGGTGCTCGGCCCCATTTGCTTCCTTTATCGTAGGCTTGCCTAATCGAAGGTTTTTCAGACGTACGATAATCTCCTTGTCAAGAAGATCTAGTTTTACTAGGCCCCCCTCATCATCTTCTACGGCCTCATCACTTCCTATAGTGATATTTCTGACGATCCTCTCCATCCGGCTTTCCTTTCCGTCGCCGACCGGGATACAGTCATTGTACGAAGCAAGCTGATGGTTGACTAGGCTTCTCTGTTTGAAATAACTCTCAACAATCTCTTTCACTTTTACACCTCCAAATTTATGCACTTTCCACAATTAAGCGAAATGCTACCGAATTTCCGGCAGAACGGCTGTAACGGATGACCTTGACCACCCTATTTGCAAGCCAACCGGCCGGTAATTCATCGTTCTCTGATTCTTCAATCTCCTTAATCACTTGAATTGCGGGATCGGTAATCAAAATCTTGGGGAGCAGTTCCTTAGCAAGTCTGCCGGTCCCAAAGGCATCATCAGTTGTAAGGCCCCATGGCTCCAATACTTCTGCCTCAGATTCGATGGGTACCAATTCATGGTGAGGGACTAGGAAGTGGTTGAGGACATTAAATCGGTAATCCCCCATGGGTATATCTTCGTCCAATAGAGCCTTCCTTGAGATTGTGATTCGGTTACTCTTGCTCCTCTTTCTAGATCCGACGTGCTCACTAATTACGCCCATTATGTGATCTAGTTCGGAAACACCCTCTTCCAAGCCAACTTTCTTCGCGACTTGTTCCCTAGACATTCTCTTGATTGTATCCAGGTTTGCGTCATCAGCCAACTTGTGTGCCTGATCCTCTGGAATTCCTAGCTCTATCAGTCTCTTTTTTGTTGAGCTCTTTACGGCCATGTTTCTTCCCCATGCCGAGAAAAGCGTGGGCCTGAGAAGCTATCAGGCGGGCCTGAGGGGATTCGAACCCCCGGCCACCGGGTTAAAAGCCCGGCGCTCTACCTGACTAAGCTACAGGCCCATGGCTGATGCTGGGCCATCCTGCGACCCTAGGGGCCTTCTAAAGGCTTACGCACAGCGTCGATCTCGCAAAATTGCGAGAGGTACCGGGGGAAGCCGGCACTGGCGTGTCTTCAACGACTTACGACATAAAGGTTGTCAAATTGTAATTAAGGGGGAATCGCAACAGTTTTGTCTCGGTTCCGGTTGAAAATATCGATGGGGGGTGTGAACTTCACTCTTGATGGGGTGGGCGAGTGGGAGGTATTTTCCTCACCTACCGTTTACCCGCCCAAGGAAGACACTGAGATGCTTTGCCGTGCTGTTTCAGAGATACCAGCCAAGACTGGTGGCAAGGCTCTAGAGATTGGATGTGGGTCGGGATTGGTTACGATGGTCCTTACAAGCCTAGGTTGGGAAGTTACCGCTTGCGATGTGAATCCATTCGCAGTCGCTTGCACGAGGGGGAACCTGGAGGCGAATGGCCTATCTGGCAAGGTCTGCGTTATGGAATCCGGGATTGGGGAAGAAATACCAATCTCAGAAAGCACTGACTTGATAGTTTGGAATCTTCCTTACCTAGATGAGGGAGAGGAACATCCCGGATTGCTCGAAAAAATGGAAGAGGCGGCATTGTCTGACATCCCCCAAGGTGGTTGGGGACGCGAGCTTCTACAAACCCTGGAGAAAAATAGCGCTACTTTGTGTGATAGAGTTCTGGTAGTCCTAGTAATGAGGACCGACCCGAAAGGGAACAGTAGAGTTCTTGACTGGGAACAAAAAGGTTGGTCTTGGCGCTCGCTAAAGGCCGAACGATATGGTGCTGAGAAAATCGAAGTCATAGGTTTCTGGCGAACGGGATCAGGAGTTGGAGCTACTGTATTGGATTCGTGTACCTCTACAATGGAAGAGGCTGAGAGACTGCCCAAAGATGGGTGGCAGAGAGTATCCTCAAAGAGTCAGACCAATGGTAGAGGAAGAAGGGATTCTGACTGGATTTCAGAAGAAGGAGGGGTCTTTGCGACTTGGAATCTTGACACGAATTTACTCGAAAATCTCTCACCTGGGCTTATCCAGACGAGCATTGGTGCTGTGGTATCGGGCGCATTGGATGCGAACATGAAATGGCCAAATGACATTGTCGATGGACATGGTAAGAAGATGGGTGGTGTTCTTCTGGAATCATCGAATAGTGATAGGATTAGAGCGGGCGTCGGGGTCAATAGGAATAGTTTTGTGAAAGGTGATGTATCAGCTTCGGGTTGGGAGGAGACCATCGGTGCCATTGATGCTTCCGAGGTGTTTCTCAGAATCGACAGAGGAATTTCATCCATCTTCGAGAGCAACGGAAAGATTGCGATGTCAACTCAGGAGAGTCTTGCCCAAATGTCTTGGAAAGCGCTTTCTAGGTTTCTTTCCAAAGGGGTTCAGGCAACCCTGAATGGCGAGTTGCTTAGGCCTACCGGATTGAATACGAACGGAGAGTTAGAGGCGGTTGGAAACGAGGAATCCGTAGTACTCCGGGAATTAGAAAGCATTGGATGGATCATTCCCGAGAATTGAGCTTAGGCGTTGTCTAACCAGCCTTATCTTTCCGGAACTGGTTAAGGTCTCCATTTCCCCACTATTGTTAATCAGGGAAAGGACTTGTTGGTAATCCCCTAGTTGAATCTTAAGAATTGCATGAGTAGCCCCATCGGCCTCAATAACATCGAATAGCCCCCATACATAACCCTCCAAACAGGGCATAAGGAACTGTTTCAATTTGGTTCTATTAATTATTTTTTCAACTCTAAAGGCAACCCACCGGTGTTTTCCTCTGGCGGCCTTTTTCGGCTTCGGCATGCTACTCCGAAGGGGTTTACCTTAACCAATGGTGGGTTTACGGGAACTTATGATGGGAGATGTCCCCTCCAGCGGCTCATCTAATTCTGGCACTATGTTAAGAGTTTTCTCAAATCCCTCTACCCTGCCACACCTAATTTCCCTAGTGGTATTTTCTGGATTTCTTTACATTGCTATGAAAATAGACTTATTTGGTTCCGAGGCTCAAGGTGGCGTCATTTTTCTGTCACTTTCAATATCTTACTTCTTTGCTGCATTGATTGCCCCTAGTCGGTTTGGAGAATGGTTATTTAACTCGGAACACAGCGAAACTGGCATACTAAACAGAAAATTCTGGATAGTAGGATTTGCAAGAATATTGCCAATTTTGGCGGTCACCGGGGTAGTTTGGATTCTTTCGAACTTTGCATTAGGGGACGATAACCTGGACAAAGTAAAGTTACTTCTAGCGATGTTGTTTATTGCGATGTCTGTTTTCCAAGGAATTTCGTTGACCTTCGGTTGGGTCGTTTATGCTAGGAAGGTGCAGAAGGCCCCGAGAAACAGCAAGACTGGCGGATTAATTTCTCTCGTCAGATCGGGAATAGCGGTTATTGTTTTCACGCCTCTCGTTTGGTGGTTCGGATACGGAACAGAAGACCCCCGTAACGCAAAGTTGTCTGCAAATATTGTTTGGCTACTTTTCCTTATCATTATCGCATTATTGGGCACTGCATTAGATCGTTATACGAAGAGAGCAAGGGGGAGGCAGGGTGCTGATGGAGTCGCTTTGGATATGGCATTTTTCCTCATATTCATTACAGCGTGTTGGCACCTTCTTGGTGCATTGAGAAGGAGCCCACTTACGACTGAGCAATCCACCGGAGGGATGCTTATTGAAGAGGGGGTCCTTATGTCAATCTCGATTCTTCTGGCCGTATGGTCAATGTCCAATAAGGGAAAAAAGAGTGGTTGGCGAATCTTCCAAGGGCAATCGGCAATCTTCTGGGGGATTGGTTTCGGGTTCACTTATGCCGGCAGTATTGCCTCACTGACTGCGCTATCGGAGGGTAGCCTTCTGACGACCACTGCTATCGGCCATGCAATTACTGCTTTGGTCATGATGGTAATATTGCCAGTATCAATTTCATGGGTCGGAATGCCAGATACTGGAGGAGAAATACCACCCCAAGTGCTCCAATCCACCACAGTTGAACCTCAGAACATAGGAAATCCAATTGTTACCGAAAGGCGACTCGATGAGGATGAAGATGTAGTCGAACTATTGGATTAGAGACCACTCACTACAGCCACTAAACGAAGTCTTCCAGCCATGTCTTCACTCGCTCTGGCACCGAGGATTACCTGGCAATCATTGTCTAGAGTCGAAACAAATGCCTCAGAGACCCTGTTGAGAATTCCAAGAGTCATGTCTGGTCCCCCCTCAACTTGGATCAGGCAACCCTTGGCACCGTCAACTGAAATCTCGGACAGGGGAGAGTTGCGAGCCATTCTTACAACCTCGTCTGGATCATCTGTAGTGCCGTTTCCAACAATGAGAGTCGCATTTCCCGGCCTTCCCACGACAGTCCTGAGATCCATCAGATCAAGATTCATCTTTCCAACTCTAGCTAGAGTCGTGACAAGCCCCTCAATTAGCTCCCCAATCCATTCTGATCCTAGTTTCCAGTCAGAGTCACGATGACGGGCCTGCCATGCAAGTCTCTCGAGGCTAACGCGAATACACAAGTCAGAGTTATTCTCTATAGGGGGGAGTGCTTTCTCTGCAATAGCACATCTGAGTGGTTGCTCTGCAAACGGGATTCCGACGATGCTAATTACCAAGCTTCCAGCATCTCTCGATCTAGCGGCGATTTCTGCAGAGGCGCCAGAGCCCGTGCCTCCGCCCAATGCCGTGAGGAGGATCACAAGTTCGGATTTCTTTAGTAGCCCCGAGATGTTTGCAATACCTTCGTTTAGCCGGTGAGCAGCGAGATTTGGCAAAGCGGCAGCGCCCCTTGCACTGCCATTTGCATCCAAGTGGAGGCAGTGGGCTTCATGATCGGAAGTAAAGGAGGACTCGTCGGCATCGACCATCAGCAGTTCAGAGAGTTGCTGGCATTTGTCGTGGGCCCCGCCGGACCACTGGCAACCTATCCCTCCGACTCCAACTATCAGAATCGAGCCTTGCTCCATGTTGCCCCGCAAACGACTGACTAGATTATTCTGTTCTAGTCATAGGTAACATAACGCCTGTATCTCCGCCTCTCGTCTCGGGCCCAGGAGTTGTCTGGCTCGAGTTGTAGAACCTTGTCATAGTACTCAATTGATGTTTCGAAGTCAGATAGATATCTACCATGAAGGTGACCTAGAATATTCAACACAGGGATACAGTTCTTATCTTTGTCAAGCAAACCCAAAAGTATACCCTCAGCCTCATTGATCTCCATGGATTCCATTTTGTCCTCCGCTTCCTCTAGTTTGTTAATTTGGTCAGAACTAAGTTCGTATATGTTCTTCCACTGTGGCGCTCCCATATGTCTCCTCTAAAACAACAAGTGTTTGGTTTTTTTTCCTAATGGGCTCTGTTATGTTCGGCCCCTTAGGGGCCGAGGTGGAACGTTAATATCCCCCTTTTTTTTCGGGTGCATTATTAGCAGATGCTAGGTGGACGAAAGATGGTATCTCGACAAAAGATATTGGTCCTAATACTAGTCACGGTTTTCGTTGCTGGGTCGGGTGAGGCATTGCACTCAGGAATCGGTGGAAACGCTAACGGACAGGGGGATGTTTCCCTAGCTGGTTGCACGTGTCATGCCGAAGAGCCGGACAATTCCGTAACCGTAATCTTGGATGGCATGCCTTTCCACTATGCCCCGAATACGGCATATGAAATGAGATTACAACTAATAGGTGGCCCGGAGGCAAATCTAGAATCGTATACTGGAGGGTTCTCAATGAGGGTGAGTTTTGGGTCTCTGGGCCCGTCTGAGGGTTTCGAGACCCTAGTCCAGAACTGGGAAGATGATGCGTCGACCCTCACTCACACCGATACCGGTTCAAGTACCGCGGACAGGTCGTGGATGTTCAGATGGACTAGCCCTGCAGAGGGTTCAGGTACGGTAGACTTCACAATTTCTGGGAATTCAGTAAATGGAGATATGACCCCCTCCAGCCTAGACCGCTGGAACCGTCTTACGACCAGTGTTGACGAGGGCGAGGACAATGGTCGAACAAAGACGGTTTTCTCGGGCAATGGAGACATCACCCCACCAGCTCCTATGGAAGGTCACACAGACCTCCACCACATGGGGGCAAAGCTTCTGGCCCACTGGCTAGGACTTCTGGGATTCTTGAGCGTGATGCTAGTCATCTTGTTCTGTGGCCTTTTCCTAAGATATGGATTCTCCACGCATTACAAGGGAAGAAGCAATCTGCTTAGGCTAAGAATAAAGCATCTAAGGAGGGGTGATCAACTATGAAAGACGACATCGTGATGAGGCTTCTTCGACAAGTTAAGTCTGGAGAAGTGAGCGTCGAAGATGCCAGGGTGGCTCTAGAAGATGTTTCACTGACCGAAGAGTCATTCGCTGCAGCTGTTGATCACGGAGTTTTCAACGAGGTTAATCCTGGCACCATCGTCAGGGCCAGTCTCGCTCCTTCTGGAGATTCGTGGCTAATCATTCTAGTTGGGCTATGGGGGATACTGTGGACTCTCTATTGGGCCGGTGCCTTGGCTTACGGCCTGTTCAACAACTGGGATCAGCAGTTGCTCTCATTCAACCTTGCAATGACTATGCTAACTCTCATCATCATGGGGATAGTGTACTTGAAATATGTTCTACCTGATGTGGTAATTGTCAAGCACCGCAGGAACAAGTACATCACGAGCCATGATGCAAATTCTTGGAAAAAATACGAGGTATGAGTGTGACAAGGAAATTCAAATTACGCCCAGTTGACTCACAGAAGGAGAGTGTGCATGAGAGGAACGGCACCATAGATAGGAGGGAGTTCATGAGGCTGTCATTCAACACGGCTGCTGGCTTGATCACAACGGCATCATTGGGGAGTGTTGGATTTGCCTCATTCCTAATGGGGCAGGAAGGAAGTAGTAGTTCGGACTCATCTATCAAGTTCTACGTTCCGAAGGGGTCAGACGTCTGGTACAACAACATGGACAAACAACCAATGACGATTCAGGCATTCATAGACGAATCTGCGAATTCCAACACAGGCATGGCAGGAGCTGCTGGACTATGGTCTGGATTACCGATCATTGCAACATACGTCCCACACGAGGAGAACAAGAACAAGCCATTAGAAGCCGACTCCCCGCGATTCCAGATGATGGATGGATACACTTCTGGGGGCGCTTATGTTGGATCGGGATACGAGATCGAGGAAAAGGAAGAGTACGCGTCGCTCAGCATTCATGACAACATGATCATCGTTTTTGCAAGATGCCCGCACCTCTGCTGCATCCCCGGTTGGCAACTCGTCAACAATGACTTCACGGCTGATAGTTGGCTACCAGGAGGGACTGACTCAAGCGGAAACAAATCTTTCTGCATTTGCCACTCCAGTAGGTACGACCACACGGTGATAGAGAAGAACAAGGCGAGGAACAGGTCCAATGGGCAAGAATTCGATTTCATTGGGGTCAAGAAGACTGGTGGACCGGCACCCTATGGGATGCCATTGATTCCATTCTCGGTGAATGGCGGAACCATCGAGGCGCTTCCGGACTTCATGGACTGGTACACATTCTGCGGTTAGGTGATAAAATATGATACAATTCTGGTTCCTATGGATTTTCATCGCGGTCGTCATTGTTATCGTCGCATTCACCCTGAGGAGAGAGCGAGACGACCTCCCAAGGAAAGACATCCTGAGAGCAGTGGAGACGAATGCGGGCAGCATGGGCCTCGCTGAGAAGCTGTTCCTCTGGGCTTTCTCATGGCTAGACACCAGATTCAGGATCCAGGACTACTGGGGGATGAGCAGGGACTCTTACTACAGCATGCACAGGCAAATGCCACTCACTCATGCTGAGAAGTACAAGCTTAGGATAATCTGGTACTGGTACCCACTCTACTGCCTGGGTGGGATTTCTTTCATCGCATTCATTATCCTTGTCATCAGTGGTACGATTCTAGGATTCTACTACGTTCCCGGCGGGGACCTGAATTCGGACCCGACACCTGCCTATGCATCGATGGAGTTCATTATGCTAGAGTTGCCTTTCGGATATATCATCAGATCGATACATCACTGGGGAACTCACTTCTTCGTTGCTGCTGTCTTCCTCCACATGTGTAGGGTTTACTTCACAGGGGCTTACAGGAACCCGAGAGAGCTTAACTGGCTTATTGGGGTGTCCTTGATGTTCTTCTCGATTTTCTTCGGTTACTCGGGATACCTGCTCCCTTGGGACAGCCTAGCGTTCGGTGCCGCCACCATTGGGATAAACATGGCAATGGCTACCCCGCTGGTTGGGGAGTGGGTCGCAAGTGCAATGTTCGGTGGGACCACACTTACTGGGCAGACTGTGGTGAGGATGTACTTCCTCCACGTATTCGTGCTGCCAGTAATCGTGACGGTACTCATACTGACTCATCTTTTCATCGTCTGGGTACAGGGAATTGCGGAGCCGCACTGAGGTGAATCAATGGGGATGATGGAGAGATTTGGCAGGATCGCTGACACATACATCAGTGAGAAGGAGCAGTTGCTCGGAGCGGAAGAAGAGAGGAAGAGGGTTTTTACTGGGCATGCATTCTGGCCCACTGAAGTCCTCAGAGACACCATTATCTTCGCAGCCATAGTAATGGTAATCGCATTCTACTCGTGGATCATCCCGCCTCCGTTGCACAATGCCGCAGACCCTTACGCACAGGCTGGTTTCGTTTTCCCGGACTGGTACGTCCTGTTCTCATACGGATACCTGAGATGGGGGGAATACCTACCTCAATTCGCCATTCCCGCTGGACCGATAGGTGCATTCTTCGGACAGCCGGTTATCTCCTGGAATGCGGGTGTTTGGGGGGCGATGATCACGGGACTACCTGTCGGGATCCTAGCACTGCCACCATTCATCATTGGGAAGAGGGAGAAGAGGGGTGTCGAGGACCCGTGGTTCGCTACGGCCGGAGCCGTGTATCTGGCACATGTCTGGTTCATCTCAGTCTTCTCGATCAATATCTTCCTCGAGATGTATGCTAAGAATCGTACCGACTATTGTTGGTCGAGCGCTCACGGTGGGTTCAATTGCGGCACTCAAGCGCCGTGGACTGCGGACGTCTTCAATGCGGTCCCTTGGGTTCTCACTGGAGTCTTCGTCTTCACGCTACTCTACTTCTCCATCAGGAAATTCATGGTCGGACCCATGGGGTCACGACTAACGCCAGTTCTCGGCAGGCAGGTGGCTGTGGGATCCTTGGTCGGCGCCTTACTTCTGTGCACTGTGACATGGCCGATATACGAGAACGGTTTCTGGAACCAGCGAGGAATGGGGACGATGGGATTCTGGGAGTACCAGTATGACGCAAAGCTAGTCGAGCTGGACGGGATAAGAGGGCAGCCCGGCGATACCTTGATCCACACAGAAAAAGGCCCGGTGTGGGATGAGTGGGGGGATGATTGCCTGCCATACGAACAGACTAGCTCGCTGGCCATCTGGGAATCCATGGAAGAGGGCACTGAGCATACTGACTGGTGCGTCCTCCCGACAATGCATTGGGTCAACTGGGGTAATTTCCAACCGACTCGGAGCAAGATTCTGGACTTCAGCGGAGCCAATGGCCATGCAGATACACAGACCTCTAGGAACATAGGCGCCAATGACGTCATCTACCAAGGCCCTCAAGACGGCTCCTCAGTCGAGATCTCCGAGTCAATACAGTTCGAAGTCGAGGATCTGGGAGTCTACAGCGTGCCAACCGACGTCGGCTGCAACTTCAGGACTACCGTGCGTGGCGCCGGGGTACACGCCCAGAGCCTAGTGCTGACCGATGAAGCAGGAGAGGCCCTATGGATGACCAGCGGTTCGTCCTGCGACTCAGGGACCATATATCTCGACTCTGGGGCGTCGTACACAGTGACATTCACCACCACCTCCGAGGGGGTGAACGATAGCGTCACAATGATCTCGGACTTCTCCGCCGTCGCATACCAGCCACTTCTGCTCGCCGAGGACGGCACTGCCTTAATCAGGTCCGAAGTAAGTCACAGCGACGAGAAATTGTCTGCCATGTCAATGGCGAATCCGACGTTCAAAAAGAACCCCAAGAGCCTAGACGCGAAGCTAATCTACTCCCTGTTCATCCCTTGCTTAGGAGTGGGTGCGCTCGTTTTCGTGATGCTAAGGAGCATGGCTCGCGGTTACGAGTGGGAGATGAACAAGTGCTACGGATGCGACCTATGCGATGATGCATGCCCTGTCAGGCTGTTCAATGCGGGTGACAAGCTCAACATAATCTACAACACTTGGAACAACGAAGACGACGGAGTGCCGCTCTACTCCTGCCTGACATGCACTGCCTGCACGAATGCCTGCCCACAGTTGGTGGACTACGACTCATACATCGACATCAGGAGGAACCTCGTAGTGGGAGGACCCCCCGCAACGGAGATCCCCCACACCGTCCTGCAGGCAGTACTCGCTGCAGAGGCCGAGGAGGATGCGGATGACTCATTCATCCCAGTGGGGGACTACCCGCTCGACTCCAGCATTGGCTACTATCCTGGCTGCGTCGACTACATCGACCAGGAGATGGTGTTCAGCCATGTGAACAAGGGGAGCATGGATCTGGGTGACGCGACAACATCTGCATTCACGATTTTCGAGGAGATGGGGGAGGATGTCACATACCTCGGTAGGGACTTCCTGAAGTGCTGCGGCCACGATCAAAAGTGGCAGGGGATGAATGAGGTGTTCGAGAAGCTCAAGACGTACAACCAGAAGAAGCTGGGTGAGAGCGGCATCGAGACACTCGTGACATCGTGCGCAGAGTGCTTCAGGACATTCGCCCTAGACTACGAGCTAGACGACATGAAGGTCATGCACACCACTGAGTTCCTAATCGAGAAGGGCTTCGACATGGATCTCAAGACCGATGACGAGGTCACCGTGACCTACCACGACCCATGTCGGCTCGGGAGGCAGATGAACATCTACGACGAGCCTCGTGACCTCGTTGGCTCCGTGGACGGAGTCAAACTCGTAGAGATGGAACACACGGGTGAGGACGCACTGTGCTGCGGTGTCTCCAGCATGATGTCCTGTAACGAGAACAGCAGGTCACTCAGGGTCCAGAGGTTCGACGAGGTTAGAGCTACGGGCGCGGACATAATGCTCACGTCGTGCCCGAAGTGCGTGGCTCACTTCGAGTGCCTGAAGTTCGAGGGAGACCCTCGACATGACTTCGAGATTCTGGACGTAGTGAGCTTCCTGGCCAGACAGATAGAGGAGTCTCGGTGATTGCTATCGACACTGTGAGAAAGTCACCGTATGAATGCGAACAGTGCTGAGAACGATGACAGGGCCGTGTTGATCACCACACCCCATACGGTTGCCTTAGCGAACCTGTAGTCCTCGTAGCCCAATGCCACCAAGTAGAGGAAGAACCCGATTAGACCGCCGCATGCTAGTGAAATCCAAGCTGCTGGAACGCTCAGGTAGATTGCCATCACGAGCCAGATGGAACCCCCTTGCAGGAGCCCAAGCCACACCATGGGATCTGCCCACCAGTTTGATTCGGGCATGCCCATGAAACGCGGGAATGGAGAACACCAATCAAACTCACTATGATAAGGGTCGACTCTATGGATTAGAAAGGAGATAGTATGACCAAGGTTGGTGACGTCCTGAAGAGGAGGGCTGTGGAGCAGTCCAGAATCAGGGTGCAGCTGAACTCAGTGAGGGCTGAGGAAGAGGTCTTGCTGAAGGGCGGAGAGGACACGGTTGCTTGGGTCAAGGAAGAGCTATGCATTGGATGCGACCAGTGCACCATAGTGTGCGAAGACGATGCAATTGAGCTCTATGACACCCCTCTAGCCAGTCCCATCATGGAAGTGGAGGTCAACAGGAAGGCAAGGATACTGAGAGACCCTTGTACGGGCTGCAAGATTTGCGTCCTCGCTTGCCCAACCAATGCCATCATCATGATCGACAGGTGAGAAAATGAGGGATGACGATCCAGTTAGATTCGGGGCGGAGTTCGGGCCTCATAGGACCAAGAGGGCAAGTGGAGTTTCTCTTTCTACGTTCAAGACGCTAGTGTGGGTTTCCAACCTAGGTGGACTAATCCTATTCGCAATAGGCATGGAGTTGATGATCAGAGGATCTTTCTGGTTCGGCATCGCTTGCATAGTGATTGGAATCACAATAGCCCTATTCCCATCAAACTACGAAATCGTTGGCATGGAAGAGACGGAAGTAGAGGAATGGGAGAAGAAATAACTCCTGATTTTCAAGGTACCCCATTCCAGAGAATGATCTGGGATGAGATCAGAAAGATTCCAGCGGGAGAGACTAGGACGTACAAGGACATAGCCGAGTCGATTGGAAATCCTAAATCTGCTAGAGCTGTGGCGAATGCCTGTGCTGCCAATCCCCGGCCAATTTCCGTACCCTGTCACAGAGTCATTCGCTCAGATGGGACGATTGGTGGGTACAGTGGTCCGGGGGGAACTTCTGGAAAGTCAGCACTCCTAGCCGTAGAGAAGGGGCTAGTTGGCCCTAGAAATACTTGAAGAAAATTGCGAATGAAGCCAACGAGGCAAGGGCCCATATGAACATGTATGTGCTCTGCCCCAATGGGGATTCCCACAACTCGGGAGAAGGTGGGTCTGCTGCATTGTCAGCAGTAGTCTCTGGCGTATTTGACTCGTGTTCCCCCATATTCTCATCAGTGGGGTCGGAAATTAGGATGTAAACATGACGGGAGTGGAATCACAAGAATGGCAGAAGTAGGACTAGCCCGCCAAGCGGGAGAAGGACCATAGTTGCATTATCATCTATCAATTTGGTCGAAGGAATCTCACCCAACACAGTTAGTGGGGCCAACAATACTGCAGCAATGATATCAGTACCAATCCAGAAATGACAACCTAGCCAGACTGAATAGGAAATAATCATGCCAGCAATGACGGCTGCTCTGAGATCTTGCTTTACCCTCTTGACTTCGCCCATGACAGGATCAACTAGGGTCATCCCAAGAATAATTGGAGTCCCATATATCCCGGCTTTCATCCCCCCCTTGCCACCTTCTGGGGCGATCAGTAGTGCAAGCGCTACTGCCAATGAACCCCATGCTAGAGCGGAAATCTGTCTAGATTCGTATTCCCTTTGGCCTACTATCACAATTCCAGTCCTGAGTCGAACTGCCTCGATTACGAGAATTAGTATACAGATGGCACTGACGAATTCCCTGGCTTGCATTGAGAAGTATGACGAGATACTCTCTCCGTGTACATAGTAGAGATACGGAATCGAGGCCATGGAAACATGAGTCACGCGTCTGAAAGCATGTCCGCCCATGCCGCCTATTGAATGCTCGACATGATCAACGAAGAGGTCACTTGCTTGGTTAGCCATATCATTCCCTACTTTGGACTATTGATGAACTCAGGATGTGAATCGCCTCATTCACAGTTATAGAACCGATACATAGTTTGGAGATTATTTCATCTATTTCTGGGTGAGTAACTAGCAGCGAGTCCCATTCAGATATCAGCCTCTCCCTCATTATCATCTCATTTCTTTCAGACCTTGGTTCACAAGACTCAATGGTTGAAATCAATTTCTCGACTCCCTCTCCCTCTAGGGCTGAGACAAGTATTACCTCTCGACTGTCATCTCCAGAAAGAGCTAGTGATATTCGGATGCTCTGAGCCGACGAAACGGCTCCGGGCAAATCTGATTTGTTTACTGCAATCACATCAGCCAGTTCTAGAATACCTGCCTTCTCTGCCTGAATGATGTCCCCCCTGTCTGGGCCGTCCACTAGAAGAATCCGATCAGCCAATGCGGCAATTCGAAACTCGGATTGGCCAGTGCCAACAGTCTCGATCACGATTCGAGTCCAGCCACAGAGAGATAGTGCCTGGCACATCGGCCAAATACGTGGAGAAATCCCCCCCGGGATATTTCCAGAGGCTATTGACCTGACAAACACGGTTTCCCCTAAGTCATCACCCTCCATTCTAATTCTATCAGCGAGAAACGAGCCACCCGTGATTGGCGAGGTTGGATCTAGGGCCAGTACGGCTACACTCTCTCCCACGGCAACCCAATGCTTCACCATCTGTCCTATGAGTGTTGATTTACCAGCCCCAGGTGGGCCTGTGACGCCCAAGGTCCAACTTGATTCAGACTGAAATTGAGGAATCTGTGGAGACTCGGCGATATTCGTCATGAGTCTGGACAGGCTTCTTCGATCTCCTGATATTGCTAATTCTAGGAGTTCGCTGATGTTGCTCAATTCCAGTGCCACCCCAAATCGTCTCCGACACCGATTGGATGTTTGTTTTGTTTTCTGAGCAGGGCTTCATCCAAGAAACCCAAAACATCTGAAGTTGGGGTTCCTGGTCCGAAAACAGCCCTCACGCCCGATTTGTAAAGAAGTTCGAGGTCACGCTCAGGGATGATCCCCCCTGCGAAAACGATGACGTTTCCTAGCCCGTCGCCCCTCAGGCCATCGCAAATCTTCGGAATCAGTGAGTCATGGGCCCCGGAGAGAGTGGACAGTCCGAGAACTTCTGCGTCTTCGTCATTTACAATTCTAACAATATCTGACGAGGTTTTTCTGAGTCCAGTATAGATTACGTCGTGGCCACCATCTCTGAGTGCTCTAGCAATGACCTTGGCCCCTCGGTCATGACCATCTAGACCCGGTTTAGCAATTACAACTCGCATGTTTCAATGAGTTGCAAATGGCAATATGACTTCAAGCAACCGGACAAGAAATTCTTGCTCCCCTTAGGAATGCTCATGGGCGGCCTATTCCCATCGCACCCCATGAGTGGAAACTCCGACAAGATTGATGACCTAAGGCGCCGAAAGGCTAAGTCGCAATCTGGTGGGGGGCAGAAACGGATTTCAGCACAGCATGCCAAAGGAAAGATGACTGCTAGGGAACGGATAGAGGGATTGCTTGATTCCGACTCTTTCACCGAAGTGGATGCATTGGTTGAGCATCGATGTAGAGACTTCGACATGGATAGAAACGTGATTCCGGGGGATGGTGTGGTTTGTGGCCATGGCACTATCGATGGCCGGCTTGTTTACTGCTTTGCCCAGGACTTCACCGTTTACGGTGGTTCTCTCGGTGAAATGCATGGCTTGAAGATCTGCAAGATTCTAGATATGGCTGTAAAGACAGGGGCCCCAGTAATCGGATTGAATGACAGCGGTGGGGCAAGGATACAGGAAGGGGTTGCAAGCCTAGGTTCGTATGCAGAGATTTTCTTTAGGAATGTAAGGTCTAGCGGAGTCATTCCCCAGATCTCTGTAATCATGGGACCATGTGCTGGTGGTGCCGTATACTCCCCTGCAATCACTGATTTCGTGGTTATGGTAGAGGGGACGTCGCACATGTTCATTACTGGACCAGAAGTAATCAAGACAGTAACGAATGAGGAAGTTGGTTTTGAAGACCTGGGGGGTGCATCCACCCATGCCACGAAGTCGGGCGTAACCCACTTTACAGCAAAGGACGACAATGATGCATTGGAGATAGTCAGGGAATTGGTTGGACTCATCCCCTCAAACAACTTGCAAAAAGCGCCTATCGTAAAATGCAAAGACCCACTAGGGCGAAAATGCGAAACACTCGACTCGCTGGTCCCGGAAGACCCGAATCGGCCCTATGACATGTCGGATGTAATCGAAGATGTCCTGGACTCTGGAAGCTTCTTGGAGATTCAAGATGGTTTTGCCCCAAATATCATTATTGGCCTAGGTAGACTTGGCGGCCAATCAATTGGAATCGTGGCGAATCAACCAATGCACTTAGCAGGCTGTCTGGATATAGACGCGTCTGTAAAGGCTGCAAGGTTTGTTCGTTTCTGCGATGCCTTCAACATCCCTCTGCTGACATTTGTTGATGTCCCTGGTTTTCTTCCGGGAGCCAGTCAAGAGTGGGGTGGAATCATCAGGCACGGAGCCAAACTTCTCTATGCCTTTGCCGAGGCAACCGTCCCGAAACTTACCGTCATTACGAGAAAGGCATATGGCGGGGCATATGATGTGATGTCTTCCAAACATATTCGCGGCGATTACAACATCGCTTGGCCGTCTGCAGAGCTTGCCGTAATGGGAGCCAAGGGTGCTGTACACATCATTCATAGAAGGAGGATTGAGAATTCAAGAAATCCCGAACAAGAGCGAGAGAGGCTTGAAGACGACTACGAGGAGACCTTTGCGAATCCATACAAGGCAGCTGCCCTAGGATATCTGGATGATGTAGTCAGACCATCGGAAACACGAGCCGTTCTTGTGAAGGCATTAGGGGCAATTCTGGAAAAGGAAGAGCCGCGCCCGGAGAAGAAGCATGGGAATATTCCGTTGTGAGAT
>Ga0315329_10000233_pt1 | contig 21604 bp, 19 predicted proteins | sample M150032315metaG_FD_203459 | JGI IMG/M metagenome (GOLD analysis project Ga0315329, IMG submission 203459) | Ammonia-oxidizing marine archaeal communities from Monterey Bay, California, United States - M1 500m 32315 | ecosystem: Environmental > Aquatic > Marine > Coastal | place: USA: California...
GGCCCGACTGGGTGAGGCCGATGACGTCATGCGCGAGGTATGCGGCGGTCTGGCCGAGGTGTTGGCCCGCTTCGACGGGTACGGCCAGCGTTTCGCCGACGCTCTGGCCCGGGTGCGGGCCGGCGAGGTCGAGTGGTTCACCCGGCCGATGATCGACTCGTACCACACGGTCTGGTTCGAACTGCATGAGAACCTGCTGGCCACGCTCGGTATCGAGCGGGCCCGCGAGCAGGCCGGCTGAGCGTCCGGTTACACGGGAACGAGAGGGAACGCACGATGGAACCCAGGTTCGGACGGGTCATCACCGCCATGATCACCCCCTTCGACGCCGACGGCGGGCTGGACCTCGACGGAGCCGTCGAGTTGGCCTGTTGGCTGGTCGATCAGGGCAACGACGGCCTGGTGCTGGCCGGCACCACCGGCGAGTCGCCGACGCTCACCCACGACGAGCAGATCGCTCTCGTGGAGGCGGTTGCCGAGGCCGTGGACGCCCACGTGATCGCCGGTGCGGGCAGCAACGACACCGCGGCCGCCGTGGAACTCACCGCGCGCTGCACCGAGGCCGGAGCCGACGCCATCCTGACCGTCACTCCGTACTACAACCGGCCGTCCCAGCTGGGGCTGATGCACCACTTCTCGGCGGTCGCCGGGGCCACCGACCTGCCGGTGATGCTCTACGACATCCCGCCGCGGTCGGGTCGCAAGATTGACAACGCCACCATCCTCCAGTTGGCCGACGAGGTGAACAACGTGGTGGCCGTGAAGGATGCGGCGGGTGACATCGCCGAGACGGCCCGGCTGGTCGCCGCGGCCCCCGAGGGCTTCGAGGTGTACAGCGGTGAGGACGCCCTGACCCTGGCGTTGCTGGCCGTGGGTGCCGTCGGCGTGGTCAGCGTGGCGTCGCACTGGGTCACCCCGGAGACCGTCGCCATGATGCACGCCTTCTTCGCCGGTGACGTGGCCCGGGCCACCGAGGTCAACCAGCGGCTCATCGAGTCGTGGGACTTCGAGTCCGGCGATCTCAAGCCCAACCCCATTCCGACCAAGGCCATGCTGAAGGTCCTGGGCCTGCCCGGCGGCGACTGCCGTCCGCCCATGGGGCCCGAGCCCGAGGGCCTCCAGGACCTGGCCCGTCACGTGCTGGCCGGCCTCGGTCGCAACTGAACCGTCCCCTTCTCCGAGGATCCATCCCATGGCAGCACCCGTACATCTGACGTTCTTCGGCGGTCTCGGCGAGATCGGCCGCAACTGTGCCGCGCTGGAGGCCCACGGCAGGATCGTGATGCTGGACTGTGGCCAGTTGTTCCCCGATGACATGCCCGGGGTCGACGCCGTGCTGCCCGACTTCGACTGGCTGCTGGAGCGGGCCGACCGGCTCGAGGCCTGCGTGGTCACCCATGCCCACGAGGACCACATAGGTGGACTGCCGTATCTGCTTCGGGCACTCAGTGAGCGGGGCGCCACCCTGCCCATCTACGGTTCGCCGTTCACCCTCGGGATGATTCGCGGCAAGTTGAAGTTCGCCGGCGTGCCCGTGCCCGACCTGATCCCGTTGGGCGACTACGACCGTCTGCCCATCGGCCCGTTCGACTGCGAGTTCCTGCCCGTCACCCACTCCACGCCCAGTGGGCTGATGACGGTGTTCCATACGCCGCAGGGACGCATCCTCCACTCCAGTGACTTCAAGCTGGACCCGACGCCCATCGACGGTCGGGTCACCGACCTGGGTCGGGTGCGGGAGATGGCCGCCGACGGGGGCATCCGTCTGCTGCTGGCCGACTCCACCAATGCCGGTTCGGCCGGATCGTCCACGTCGGAGGCGACCGTCGGTCCGGTGCTGCGTCAGGTGTTCGACGGGAACGAGGGCCGCCGGATCATCATCGGCGCGTTCTCCAGCCACGTGCACCGCATCCAGCAGGTGGCCGACGCCGCGGCGGCCACGGGCCGCAAGCTGGTCGTCATGGGGCCGTCGATGGTCCGAAACACGACGCTGGCCCGTGAGCTGGGGCTGTTGAACATCTCCGACAAGATGCTGGCCCGTGACACCGAGTTGGACGACCTGGACCCGGCCCGGACCTGCATTGTCTGCACCGGCTCTCAGGGGGAGTCGCGGGCCGCCCTGAACCTCATGGGACAGGGACGTCACCGGTTCGTGACGGTGGGCGACACCGACACCGTGGTGTTCTCGTCGCACCCCATTCCCGGCAACGAGGCCGCGGTGGCCCGACTACACAACTCCCTGGCCCGTCGGGGCGTCCGCCTCGTCCACAGCGGCCAGCTCGGCGTGCACACCACCGGCCACGGCAAGGCCGACGAGCTGCTGGCCCTGCACGACGCGGCCGATCCCGACCTGTTCATCCCGGTCCATGGCGAGTACTCCCATCTGGTGGCCCACCATGAGCTGGCCCTCGGTCGGGGCATGGACGCCCACCGGGTGCTGCGGTGCACCGACGGCGACCGGGTGAAGTTGACCGGCGACGGTGTGGCCCATGCCGGGCGGGTGCCCGACGGCTACGTGATGGTCGACGAGTCCGGCCGGCCGGTGTCGGTCGACCTGTTGGAGGAGCGACGGGCCATCTCCGGCGAGGGGTTCGTTCTGGTCCGCGTGCTGGTCGATGGTCGGAAGGGTCGCCTCGTGGAGCCACCGATGGTGGAGAGTCGGGGCTGGGTGGAACCCGGCGACCGGGAGGACTGGCACGCACAGGTGGTCGCCGAGGTGATCGATGCGTTGGCCGCTCCGCTGGCCGACGGCAACCGGGACGCCGGGGAGTTGAGTCGCCTCACCCGTCGGGCCACCGGTCGTCTGGTGTCGCGCCGGACGGGTCGCAAGCCGACGCTGGTGCCCGTCGTCGAGGTCCGCTGACCCGTTCCACGTCGACCAGCGACCGCCCGCCACCGCCCGACCAGGGGCCTGACTGCCCCGGGGTTGTCGCGCCCCGGTGGTACCGTCGAAATCGATGGTCAGACGTCCCGCGCGCCCGGATTCCAAGTCCTCGACGGCGGGGTCCCCGAAGGGATCCGGTCGGACGAAGGGTGCACGTTCGGCCGAGGCCGACCAGGATGCCACTGGGCCTGAATCCACTGGTCGAACGCCGAAAACGGCTCCGGAACGGGCGGCTGCCCGGGGCCGGGACGGGGGCGGTGCCCGTGAGTCGCTGGTGCGCCGCATGGCCCGGTCCGCCTTCGGGGGGCGGGGTGACGAGATCCTCGGTCTCCTGCTGGTGGTCGGTGGCCTCCTGACCGGCCTGTCGGTCTATCTGGAGCGGGCCGGCGTCTTCGGGCGTCTGCTCGATTCGGGCCTGGGTTGGACGGTCGGTTCGACCCGCGTCCTGCTGCCGGTGGCCATGGTGGGCACCGGGTTGGCCATGTTCCGCGAACGCAGCGAGTTTGGGGAGATCTCCCGACGCCTGCCCTTCGGGCTGGTCATGGCCGTGGTGTCGGTGACCGGCATCCTCCACATCGTCCGGGACCGACCGAGCCTCGACGACGGGTCCGAGGGTCTGGGTCGGGCTGGTGGCCTGATCGGCGTCGGCATCGGCGGGGGCCTGGAGGCCATGGTGGCCACCTGGGGTGCCGTCCTGGTGCTGGTCGGAGTGGGGTTGGTGGCGGCCGCCGTCATCACCCGGACCACGGCCCGTCAGGCCGCCCGTGGCGCGGCGAAGGGTGCGGCGTTCACGGCCCGCCATGCAGCCCGGGGCACCGTCGCCGGCCTGCGTCCCGCCGTACGCGGCCTTCGCAGCTGGCTTCGGAACCTCCTCACGCCTCCCGGCGGGCACGGCCCGTCGCCGGTGGGCGGCATGGGCGATCGTCGGCCCCCGGTGCCTGTGCCGGCGGCCGATCCGGAACCCGCCTCGTCCCTCAAGCCGACCCCGACCGCCACCGGTCCCGTGCTCAAGTCTGCGGTGGCCAAACCGAAAAAGAGCAAGGCCCGGACCCGGACCACCGACGGCAGCGAGCAGCTCACCATCGAGCTCGGCCCGGCCATCGCCGACTCGCCGTGGCGGCTCCCGTCGATGGGGTACCTGTCACGCAGCGAGACCCACGACGTCGACGCCAAGGCGGTCGAGGAGCGGGGCATGCGCCTCCAGGAGGCCCTGGCCGCCCACGGCGTCGAGACCCGGCTGGCCGAGATGACCGTCGGGCCCACCGTCACCCGCTATGCCCTGCAACTGGGCGAGGGCGTGAAGGTGGCTCGCATCACCAGCCTCCACAAGGACATCGCCTACGCCCTGGCTGCCGCCGACGTCCGGATACTGGCCCCCATCCCCGGCCAGCAGGCCATCGGCATCGAGGTCCCCAACGAGGACCGGGTGGTGGTGGCCCTGGGCGACATCCTCACCTCGCCCGAGGCAGCCAAGGCCCGCCACCCACTGGAGGTGGGCATCGGCCGGGACATCAGCGGTCGGTCGGTGATGCTGAACCTGTCGACCATGCCCCACCTGCTCATCGCCGGGGCTACCGGTGCAGGCAAGTCATCGTGCATCAACTCGCTCATCACCTCGGTGCTGATGCGCTCCACTCCCGACCAGGTACGGATGATCCTCGTAGATCCCAAGCGGGTCGAGATGGGGCAGTACGAGGGCGTGCCCCATCTGCTGACCGCCCCGGTGACCGACCCGCGCAAGGCGGCCAACGCCCTGCACTGGGCCGTCAAGGAGATGGAACGCCGCTACGACCTGCTGTCGGAGTGCGGCTTCCGGGACATCGGGGGCTACAACGCGGCGTTCGACCGGGGCGACCTGAAGGCCCCGCTGGGGCTGGCCGACGAGGACGGCGAACCGGTGTCGTACCAGCGGCTGTCGTTCATCCTCGTGGTGGTCGACGAGTTAGCCGACCTGATGATGGTGGCGGCCCGAGACGTGGAGGACTCCATCACCCGGCTGGCCCAGATGGCCCGGGCCGTCGGCATCCACCTCGTGGTGGCCACCCAGCGGCCGTCGGTCAACGTCATCACTGGCGTCATCAAGGCCAACATCCCGGCCCGCCTGGCCTTCGAAGTCTCCAGCCTGGCCGACAGTCGGGTCATCCTTGATCAGCCGGGCGCCGAGCGGCTGGTGGGTCGGGGCGACATGCTGCTGCTGGGGCCCAGTTCGAGCGTGGCCCAACGCATCCAGGGTGCCTGGGTGGACGAGAACGAGGTCCGCCAGGTGGTGGAGTCGTGGGTGGCTCAGGCGAAGGCCGCGGCCGAGGCGGCCACCGATTCGGTCACTGGCGAGCCCGTCGTCGGACCCGGTGGCGGGCCGGCCGGAGCGACGGCCGTTGATCCCATGGTCAACCCGACGGCCGGCCGGTCGCCCGCGGCGGTTCCGTCGTCGCGACCGGCTGTCGCCGACATCACCGCCGACTCGTCGCGGCCGGCCGCCCCCCGGGGCGCTGCCGACGACGAGCTGTTCGAGGAGGCCCGACGCCTCGTGGTGGCCAGCCAACTGGGGTCCACCTCGATGCTGCAGCGAAAGCTCCGGGTCGGGTTTGCCCGGGCCGGGCGGCTCATGGACCTGATGGAGGAGGCCGGCGTGGTCGGTCCGTCCACCGGGTCCAAGGCCCGGGAGGTCCTCGTCGCCCCCGAGGAACTGACTGATCTCCAGGAGCAGGGCCTCTAGATCCTCTGGCCCCTCCCGCCGCGGCTTCGAGCCCGGCGGTCGGGGAGGTTGAGTACCCTCGATCCGTGGACGCCCTGCTCGCCATCGTCGTGTTGGTCGGTGGCTTTGCGTTGCTGATGAAGGCCGCCGACCGGTTCGTGTACGGCGCATCCTCGCTGGCCGCTCGTCTCGAGATCTCACCGCTGGTCATCGGTGCCGTGGTGCTCGGCTTCGGCACCAGCGCCCCGGAGTTGGTCGTGTCGACGGTGGCCGCCGCGCAGGGCCAGATTGACCTCGGGCTCGGGAACATCGTCGGATCCAACATCGCCAACCTGACCCTGGTGCTGGGCCTAGGTGCCCTGATCCGCCCGATCGCCATCCCCGAAGGCACGAAGCGGCGGGGAGCGGTGTGTCTGGTGGCCATGGTCGGCTTCGCGTTGCTCGTCCAGTTCCGGGCCTCATGGTGGCAGGGCGCGGTGCTGGTCGTCGGGGTGCTGGTCGCCGTCTACCTGATGTTCGTGATCGACACCGATGACCTGGCCCCGCCCGTCGAATCGTCCGAAGGATCCATGGGGTCGGACTGGGCCTGGACGGTTGGCAGCCTGCTGGCGACCCTGGTGGCGGCCCAGGGCGTCGTGTGGTCGGCCACCGAGCTGGCCGCGAGGCTGGGGCTCCGAGGCGGCTTCGTGGGCCTGTCCATCGTGGCCGTCGGGACGTCCCTTCCCGAACTGGTCACCGTGGTGGCCGCCGCTCGCCGCAATGAGGCGAGCCTGATCCTGGGCAGCCTGCTCGGCTCCAACGTGTTCAACAGCCTGGCGGTGGGGGCCGGCCTGTTCCTGGCTGGCAACGGGCAGGTCGCCGACCCGTGGTTGAGCCGTTGGGGGTCGGTCGCCATGGTCGTGGTGATCCTGGCCGTCATGGTCTTCCTGGCGCCGATCCGTAGTCGTCTGATCGTGCGGGCCGAGGGGGCCGCCCTGCTGTTCGGCTACGTGGGCATCATGGCCGTCTTCGCCACCCAGGCTGGCACCTGATGGTCGGTTTCTGATGGTGGGCACCTACCACCTGGTCACCCTGGGCTGTCCCAAGAACCAGGTCGACTCCGACAAGTTGGCCGGCACGCTGGTCGCCGACGGGATGCAGCCCGTGGACGGGGCCGATCAGGCCGACCTGATCGTGGTCAACACGTGTGCCTTCGTCGACGAGGCCCGACGGGAGTCCATCGACACCGTGCTGGCCCTGGTCGACGAACGCCGCGAGGGTGCCCGTCTGGTGGTCACCGGCTGCATGGCCGAGCGATACGGCGACGAGTTGGCCGAGGCGCTGCCCGAGGTCGACCGGGTGGCCGGGTTCGGCGTGCCGGTCACCCTGGGCAGGAAGCCGGTCGCCGACGAGGCTCCGTCCTTTGACCTGTTGAACCTGCCCCGCCCGGCCTCGGACCGCCCCTGGGCGTACGTCAAGGTGGCCGAGGGATGCGACCGGGCCTGCGGGTTCTGCGCCATCCCGACGTTCCGCGGGCCACAACGCAGCCGGACCATGGACGAGGTGCTAGCCGAGGTCGATGCCCTTGATGCCCGTGAGATCGTCCTGGTGGCCCAGGACCTCGCCGCCTACGGCCGTGATCAGGGGGTGGGCGACAAGGCCATCGTGCCCCTGGTGGAGGCCGTGGCCGCCCGGGTCGACCGGGTACGCCTCCTCTACCTGTATCCGTCGGAGCTCACCGATCGCCTCGTCGACACGGTGTGTGCCACCGGGGTGTCGTACTTCGACCTGTCGCTGCAGCATGTGTCGCCGCCGCTCATGCGTCGCATGCGTCGCTGGGGCGACGGTGGCCGCTTCCTGGAGCGAATCGCGGCCATCCGGGCCCGCGAGCCCGAGGCGGCCTTCCGATCCAACTTCATCGTGGGCTATCCCGGCGAGACCGAGGAGGACCACGATGCCCTGCTGGAGTTCGTCACCGAGGCGCAGGTCGACTGGTGCGGGTTCTTCTCCTACAGCGCCGAGGAGGGGACCTACGCGGCTGACCTGGACGGGGTGGTGGATCCCGCCCTGGTGGCCGAACGGCTCGGCGAGCTGACCGAGATCCAGGATCGGATCACCGCCGATCGACGGGACGCCCTCATCGGCCGGACCGTCGAGGTGCTGGTCGACGAGCCCGGCGTGGGGCGCACCCACCGCGAGGCGCCGGAGATCGACGGCGTGGTGTCCGTGCCCGACGACCTCCCGGTCGGTACCTTCCAGTCCGTGACGGTGACCGGCGCCCTCGGGCCCGACCTCGAAGCGGCGTCGGACAGGGCGCCCGGGCCGATGGTTGGACTGGTGTCCAGGTGAAGCACCTCCGCACCGTGGTCTCGCCGGCTAACCTGGTGACCCTGGCCCGACTGGTGCTGGCGCCCGTGCTGTTCGGCTTCGTGCTCGATGCCCGTGACGTCGACGGTGTGACGTGGGCCGGCTTCGTGCTCGGCGTGGTGCTGGCGTCGACCGACTACTTTGACGGGGTTCTGGCCCGTCGTCGGGGCACGGTCAGCCGCTGGGGTGCCTTCCTGGATCCGTTGGCCGACAAGGTGGTGGTGATCGGCGTGGCCGTCTGCCTAGGCATGGTGGGTCGCTACCACTGGGTGCCGGTGGCCCTGTTGGCGGCGAGGGAGGGCGTCATCACTGTGTACCGCCTGTGGTTCGTCCGCCGGGGCCTGGCCGTGCCGGCCCGCCGGTCGGCCAAGTGGAAGACCATCGTGCAGGGCGTCGCCCTGCTGGCGGCCGTGCTGCCGCCCCTGCGTGGCGCCGACCTGCTGGTCGGGGCGCTGCTGTGGTTGGCCGTGGCCTTCACGCTGGTGAGCGGTGCCCAGTACCTGCTGGACGGCAGTCGGGCCACCAGCACCACCGGTACCAAGACGGCCTGACCGGTCGGATCGAGCGGGGGAGCGGGCCGTGCGTTGCGAGATCGTGGCCGTGGGTACCGAGCTTCTGCTGGGCCAGATCGTCGACACCAACTCGTCGTGGATAGGCGAACAGTTGGCCCTGGCCGGTATCGACTGCCACCGCCACACCGCGGTGGGTGACAACCGGGACCGAATGCTGGCCGCCATGGGCGAGGCCCTGGAGCGGTCCGACGCCGTCATCGTCACCGGGGGCCTCGGACCCACCCAGGACGACATCACCCGTGACGTGATTGCCGAGTTGCTGGGCGTGGCGTTGGTGCGCGACGAGTCGCTGGTGGTCCGTATCGAGGCGGTGTTCGGCGGGCGGGGCCGGTCCATGCCAGCCAACAACTTGCGTCAGGCCGACCTGCCGGTCGGGGCCCGGGCCATCGCCCAGATGCCGGGGACCGCGCCGGGGCTGGTGTGTCCGGTGGGGGCCGAGCCCGGTGACGACGGCGACGACAGTCCGAAGGTGATGTACGCCGTGCCGGGTGTGCCGTGGGAGATGCGCCAGATGGTGGAGGGCACCATCCTCCCGGACCTCAAGCGGCGTGCCGGGATCTCCAGCGTCATCCGGTCGCGAACCCTGCGTACCTGGGGGCGGTCCGAATCGGGTCTGGCCGAGGACCTCGCCGACGAGATCGACCGTGTCGACCGCGAGGGAGGGGCGACCATCGCCTTCCTGGCCAGCGGCATGGAGGGGCTCAAGGTCCGGCTCACGGCCAAGGCGGCCAGCGATGCCGAGGTGGATGCCCTGCTGGCCGACGGCGAGGCTCGGGTGCGGGCCATTGCCGGACACATCGTGTTCGGGGTGGACGACCAGACCATGGAGTCCGTGGTGCTGGACCTGCTGGTCGACCAGGGCCTGAAACTGGCCACCGCCGAGTCGCTGACCGGCGGGATGATCGGCACGCGTCTGACCGAGGTGCCCGGGTCGAGTCGGGCCTTCGTGGGGTCGATCGTGGCCTACGACGGCGGGGTGAAGCGGTCGCTGCTGGGCGTGCCCGACGGGCCGGTGGTGTCCGAGGAGGCCGTGGTGGCCATGGCGCTCGGCGTGTGTGAACGGCTGGGGGCCGACGTGTCGGTGGCCGTCACCGGGGTGGCCGGCCCCGATTCGCAGGAGGGTCAGGAACCCGGCACCGTCTGGATGGCCACCTGTGTGGACGGTGAGGTGGCGGTCGTGCGTACCCGCTGGCCGTTTGACCGGACCCGCATCCGCCAGTTCACCGTCATCACGGTGCTCGACGCCCTCCGCCTCCGCCTCCTGGCCCGCCGGGACGACTGATCGGTCCCACGGTGCGGCTGTTCGTGGCCGTGCGGCCGTCAGTCGATGCGGCCGATGTCCTCGCCCGGCTGCCGCGGCCCGAGGAGCCCCGGGTGCGGTGGCTGGACCGTTCGCAGTGGCACGTCACCCTCCGCTTCCTGGGCGATGCCGACCCCGACGAGGTGGCCACTTCGCTCGCTGCCGCCCCATGGGCCGACCTGGCCCCGGTCCACGTGACCCTCGGTCCGGCCACCGGGTTGCTCGGTGGGGCGATGATGGTGCCGGTCGCCGGGTGTGAAGGTCTGGCTGACCGGATGCTGGCGGCCACCAGGCACCTTGGCCAGCCACCGGAGGACCGCCCGTTCGTCGGCCACCTGACGCTGGGCCGGTTCAGGGACGAACCTCCACCCGGTTCGATCGGGCTACCGGTGTCGACGTCGTTCCGAGTCGACGAGGTGGTCCTGACGGCCAGTCGGACGTTGCCCGAGGGCGCCGTCCACGACGTGATGGCGCGGTTCCCCCTCGGTGGCGGGCCGGGCGGCTGACCGGGGGTCAGCGTTCCTCGAGGGTGATGCAGGCCGAGTTGATGCAGAACCGGTCACCGGTGGGGTCGGGACCGTCGGGGAACACGTGGCCGAGGTGGGCGCCACACGACGAACAGGTGGTCTCGGTGCGGACCATGCTGCGGCTGGAGTCGGTTCGGGCATCGACCGCGTCGCCCTCCACCGGTGCGGTGAAGCTGGGCCAGCCGCAGCCCGAGTCGAATTTGGTGTCGCTGTCGAACAGGACGGCGTCGCACGCCGCGCACCGGTAGGTGCCGTCCCGCTTCTCGTCCCAGTAGACGCCGGTGAAGGCCTGCTCGGTGCCCGCATCCTGGGTGCAGTGCCAGGCCATGGGGTCGAGCCGCTCAGCCAGGTCGGGGTTGGCTGCGGCGTGGGCGGCCCGCTTCTCCTCGGGGGTCGGGTCTGTGGGGATCGGGTTCTCAGCGGGACTGACCATGGTCGGACCGTAGTGCGGAAGGGAGGATACTTGCATCGAACGCCTGTTCGGAATTACGCTGCTGTCATTCCAACGGGGAGCGCCCCGGAGTCCACTCGGGAAGCCCTGTCACAGGCCCTCCCTAGGTTCATCGCCGACAACCCCGAACCAGATCAACACAGCGACCGAAACCGGCCTCGGGCCGGCAGAGACACAGGAGCAGACGACATGGCGAAGCACGGCAGGACGATGAGCGGTGGAGCCCTCGAGGCGGGCACCGAGCGCACCAAGGCACTCGACATGGCCCTCGGCCAGATCGAGAAGCAGTTTGGCACCGGCGCCGTCATGAAGATGGGCGACAAGGGCTCCATGTCGATCGAGACGGTGCCCACCGGGGCCCTGGCCCTCGACCTGGCCCTCGGCATCGGCGGCATCCCGCGGGGCCGGGTGGTCGAGATCTTCGGGCCGGAAGGCTCGGGCAAGACCACGCTGGCCACCCACGTGGTGGCCGAGGCCCAGCGCAACGGCGGCATCTGTGCCTACATCGACGCCGAGCACGCCATGGACCCGACCTACGCCCGGGCCATCGGCGTCGACGTCGACGAACTCCTCATCTCCCAGCCCGACACCGGGGAGCAGGCCCTGGAGATCGCCGACATGCTCATCCGCTCCGGGGCACTCGACGTGGTGGTCATCGACTCGGTGGCCGCCCTCACCCCACGGGCCGAGATCGAGGGCGAGATGGGTGACGCCCACGTCGGCCTGCAGGCCCGGCTCATGTCCCAGGCCCTGCGCAAGCTCACCTCGAACCTCAACAAGTCCAAGACGATCCTCATCTTCATCAACCAGTTGCGGGAGAAGATCGGCGTCATGTTCGGTTCGCCGGAGACCACGCCGGGGGGGCGGGCGCTGAAATTCTACTCGTCGCTCCGCCTCGACATCCGCCGTATCGAGGCCATCAAGGACGGTGTCGAGGTGGTGGGCAACCGCACCCGGGTGAAGGTCGTCAAGAACAAGTGCGCCCCACCGTTTCGACAGGCCGAGTTCGACATCATGTACGGACGAGGCATCAGCCGGGAGGGCTCGGTGGTCGACCTGGGCGTGGACCTGGGCATCGTGAAGAAGTCGGGGGCCTGGTACACGTACGAGGGCGAGCAGCTCGGCCAGGGTCGGGAGAACGCCAAGAAGTTCCTGCTCGACAACCCCGAGGTCATGGTCGAGATCACCGACCGTGTCTGGCGAGAGGTCCAGCCCGAGGTCGACGAGGTCGACGAGGTCCAGCCCGAGGTCCAGCCTGAGGTCGGTGAGGTCCGGTCTGAGGTCGACGCTCAGGCGTCCGGTCCCGGGAGCGAAGAGTTCTCCGAGGCCGACGACCTGCCCATCTCCCTGGAGGGCTGACCCGTCTCGTTGGACGACTGAGTCGTTCCGGGCGCCTCACGGCCCCGGCACCGTCTCCACTCCCGCTCCCTCGCCCTCTCCGGGTTGGGACCGGGGTCGGTGCCGGGGCCGTAGCCTTTCTCCCGTGGAATCCCCGACGCAGCGTTCCTACGCCGTGCGCACCTACGGGTGCCAGATGAACGAACACGACAGTGAGCGGATCGCCGGCCTGCTCGAAGCCGACGGCATGGTTCCCGCAGCATCCGAGGACGAGGCCGACGTCATCGTGCTGAACACCTGCTGTATCCGGGAGAACGCCGACAACAAGCTCTACGGCGCACTCGGGAACCTCAAGGCCCTCAAGGTCGCACGGCCCGACCTCCAGGTGGCCGTGGCCGGCTGCCTCGCTCAGAAGGATCGGGAGCTCATTCAGCAGCGTGCCGGCCACGTCGACGTGGTCTTCGGTACCCACAACGTGCACCGGGCCGCCGAGCTCCTGGCCGAGGCTCGCAGCCACGGCCCGATCATGGAGATCCTCGAGGAAACCGTCCGAGATGACGCCGACGCGTTTCCCTCGGTACTACCCGCCCAGCGCGATGCCGACCACAAGGCCTGGGTGACCATCCAGATCGGCTGCGACAACAGTTGCGCCTTCTGCATCGTGCCGTCGGTGCGCGGTCCCGAGATCAGCCGACCGTTCGGCGAGATGGTAGCTGAGGTCGAGGCGCTGGCGGCCGACGGGGTCACCGAGATCACCCTGCTTGGCCAGAACGTCAACTCCTACGGGCGCGACCTGACCCTGCGACTCCGTTCACTGGACGCCGGTCCGGCCGATGGGTACGAGGCCGGGTCGGTCTGGACGTCGGGCCCGGGCCGTAGGGTTCGCCCGCTGTTCGCCGACCTGCTGGCAGCCAGTGGTGCCGTGGACGGCATCCGACGCGTCCGATTCACCAGCCCCCATCCCAAGGACCTCCGGCCCGAGACGATCGAGGCCATGGCCGTCACCCCGGAGGTCTGCGAGCACCTCCATCTGCCGCTCCAGTCGGGCAGCGACCAGGTCCTGTCGGCGATGCACCGGGGCTACACCGCCGAGCGGTATCTGGAGCGACTGGCCGCCGCCCGGGCCGGCATCGACGACCTTGCCGTCACCACCGACCTCATCGTGGGCTTCCCCGGTGAGACCGAGGACGACTTCGAGCGAACCCTGGAGGTGGTCGCCGAAGCGGGCTACGACTCGGCCTACTGCTTCGTCTTCTCCCCCCGCGAGGGCACCGAGGCGGCGTCCATGGTCGACGAGTTCGTGGATCACGGCGTGTGCGTGGATCGATTCGAGCGGCTCCAACGGGTCCTGAAGCGGTCGGCCACCATCACCCACCGGGCCCGCATCGGGCGGATCGAAGAGGTGGTGATCGAGGGACCGGCCAAGCGGGAACCCGATCAGGTGACCGGTCGAACCCGCCAGAACAAGTTGGTCCACCTGGCTACCGCGGATGGCCTCCGCACCGGCGCCTATGCGACGGTGGTCATCACCGACGCCGCCACCCACTACCTGCATGGCGAGTTGGTCGAGGTGACCGCCCCGCCCCGGCATCGTCGCCGGATCCCCGTCGCCTCGGCCTGACCGGTGGAGCCCAACGGGCATCTGGTGATCGTCGGGGCCACCGCGTCGGGCAAGTCGGCCGTCGCCCTCGAGGTGGCCCGCCGGCGACCCGGGACCGAACTGGTCTCCATGGACTCCATGGCCCTCTACCGGGGCATGGACATCGGTACGGCGGCCCCCACGGTGGCCGAACGCGCCGAGGTCCCCACCCACCTCCTCGACCTCGTCGATCCCACCGAGGACTACTCGGTCTCCATGTTCCAGCAGGCGGCCCGTGCCGCCATCGACGACATCACCGCACGGGGCCGTCGGGCCGTGATGGTCGGCGGGACAGGCCTGCACGTGCGCTCGGTGGTCGACGACCTGGAGATCCCCGGCCAGTGGGCCGACGTACGGGTCGGCCTCGAGGCCGAGATCGACACCTCGGCGCTGTACGCCCGACTCGTCGAACTGGACCCGGTGGCCGCTGGACGGATGGAGCCCACCAACCGCCGCCGGGTGATGCGGGCTCTGGAGGTCTCGATCGGGTCGGGGCGACCCTTCTCGTCGTTCGGTCCCGGTCTGGAGGCGTACCCGCCGACCCCGTTCACCCAGGTCGGCCTGCGGGTCGACCGTGACGTGCTCGACGGCCGCATCGCCGATCGCTACCGCCGCCAGCTCGACGAGGGCTTCCTCGAGGAGGTCCGTCACCTGGCCGATCTGCCCGGTGGGCCGTCGAGGTCGGCCTCCCAGGCGCTCGGCTACCGGGAACTCCTGGCCCACCTGCGAGGCGAGTGCACGCTGGATGACGCCGTCGCCGAGGCGGTGATCGCCACTCGCCAGTTCGCCCGCCGTCAGGAGAGGTGGTTCCGCCGTGACCCGAGGATCGAGTGGTTCGACGTGGCCGACGACCCGCTGGCCGTGCTCGAAGAGGTCCTCGGACGCTTCGACGGGGCATCGACGGGCCATGGGTCGGCCGACGACGGGTGAACCGGGCGTGGGCGACGCCCGCGGGTCGGCGAGACTGTGTCCGTGCAGCTGACCCACCACCACGGTCTCGGCAACGACTTCCTGATCGCCTTCGTTGACGAGGTCCCCGCTGACGGGTCCGACCTCGCCCGACGCCTCTGTGATCGGTCATCGGGCATCGGCCACCCGCGAGCGGGTGCCGACGGGCTGGTGTTCGGCACGACCACCGTCGACGGTCATCCCGAGTTCACGCTCTTCAACAGCGACGGCGGCCGCGCCGAGGTCAGCGGCAACGGCCTCCGGTGCTTCGGGCAGGCTCTGGCCCGACGCCACGGCCTCACCGACCTCGACGTGGCGGTCCAGACTCCGGCCGGGCCCCGGCGCGTCGTGGTCGACGGTGGACCGACCGATGTCGAGGTACGGGCCACCGTCGAGATGGGGGTGGCCGGTCCCGGCCCGTCCTTGGACGGGCTGGACCTAGGCCTGGTGGGCGTGGAGGTGCTGGAAGCCGACACCACGGACCTCGGAAACCCCCACCTGGTCCTGCGGGTCGACGACCTCGACGCCGTGGACCTGGCCGTCGCCGGTCCGGCTGTCGAGGCCCACTTCGGTCCGGTGGGTTGCAACGTCCACCTGGTGGTAGTGGGCAGCCGGTCGTCCATCCGTCTGAGGCCGTGGGAGCGCGGTGCCGGGCTCACCGAAGCGTGCGGCTCGGGTGCCTGCGCGGCGGCCCACGTGGCCCACCGGTGGGGCCTGGTCGACGAGGAGGTCGAGGTACTGATGCCCGGCGGCTCGGCCACCGTGGCCGTCGGTGACCCGATCCGCCTGATCGGGCCCGCCACCTGGACGGCTGATCTCGACTTCGACACCGGGGTTTGCGTCGGTGGGTGACCAGCCCTTCGAGTCGGAGGATCCGCTCGAGCCGCCGGAGTTCCCGGTCGCCGGCGTGCCAGACGAGGCCGACGAGGAGTCGCATCGCGGGGGTTTCGGCGAGTTCGGCGGTGAGGCCAGCGGCCTCATCGATCGGACCTTCCGGGAGCGAATCGTCCTGGCCGGTGTCACCCTCGGACGAACCGATGCCGAGGCCACCGATGCCTCCATGGACGAGCTGGCCCGCCTCGTGGACACGGCAGGGGCCGACCCCGTGGCCCGGGTGCTCCAACAGCGCGACACCCCGGACCGGGCCACTTACGTCGGAAAGGGCAAGGCCGACGAGTTGCGGACGGTGTCCGATGCGTTGGACGCCGACACCGTGGTCTTCGACAACGACCTCACCCCGGCCCAGCAGGGCAACCTCGAGGAGATTCTGAAGCGAACGGCGCTAGACCGCACGGCGGTCATCCTCGACATCTTTGCCCAGAACGCCAGCAGTCCCGAGGGCAGGGCGCAGGTCGAGTTGGCCCAGCTCCGCTACCGCCTGCCCCGGCTGCGGCGTTCCGGGAAGACGTTCAGCCAGCAGGGTGGCGGCATCGGCACCCGCGGCCCGGGCGAGACCCAGTTGGAGGTCGACCGACGCCGGATCATGCGACGGGTCACCCGCCTGGAGTCCGACCTCAAACGCATCCGCGGGAACCGGTCCACCCAGTCCAAGGCCCGTCGCCGGACCAGCAACCGGGCCGTGGCCATCGTGGGCTACACCAACGCCGGCAAGTCGACCCTCCTGAACCGATTGACCGACGCCGGCGTACTGGTCGAAGACCGTCTTTTCGCCACGCTGGACGCCACCACCCGCCGCCTCCAGCTGCCGGGGGGCGAGGCGGTCTTCGTGAGCGACACGGTCGGCTTCGTCCGCAAGCTGCCCCACCAACTGGTCGAGGCGTTCAAGTCGACCCTCGACGTGGTGGTCGATGCCGACCTGCTCGTCCACGTCGTCGATGCGTCCGATGCCGATCCGGAGGGCTGCATCGCCGCGGTACGCATCGTGCTCGAGGAGATCGGTGCCGGCGGGGTACCCGAGCTGTACGTGTTCAACAAGGCGGATGTGGACCCGTCAGCCGCCCGCCGACTGGTCGACCGGGAACCTGGTTCGGTGGCCGTCTCGTCGACCACCGGTGCGGGCATCGACGACCTGCTGGCGGTGGTGGGTCGCCGCCTACGGCGCCAGACCATCGTGGCCGAACTGGTCGTGCCGTATGACCGGGGCGACGTCCTGGCCATGGCCCACCGGGAGGGCGAGGTGATGGACTCCACCGAGTCGGACGACGGGTGGCGCATCCTCGTCCGGGTCGACGAGGGTTCGGCCGGTCGCCTGGCCGAGTTCCGCGCCGACCAGTCGGGGGCCGATCCCGACGTGGGAGGGTGACGCGATGAGCCCGCTGCCCGAGCCCACGGGCTTCAGTCCTCCGACCTACCCGTTCGACATTCCGGCCGACGTCCGCGAGATGGCCGCTGCCGTGGATGGGGGAGTGGTCGACCTGTCACGCGGCGTGCCGTGCGACCCGGTGCCCGACGTGGTGGCCGCCGGCCTCGCCGAGCCCGATTCGGCGCGGCCCTATCCACCGTCGGTGGGCACGCCCGAACTGCTCGATGCGGCGGCCGACTGGTGCGACCGCCGCCTCGGCGTCTCAATCGAACCGTCGTCGATCGGCGCCTGCGTCGGCACCAAGGAACTGGTGACCAGCCTGCCCCACCTGTTGCGGCTGCGGAACCCCGAACGGGACACCGTGCTCTATCCGGCGGTGGCCTATCCGTCCTATGAGATGGGGGCGATCTTGGCCGGCTGTCGGGCTGTGCCCGTGCCGTTGACCGCCGACTGGCGGCTCGACCTGTCGTCCATCAACGAGGCCGACGCCGCCCGGGCCCTGTGCCTGTGGGTGAACACGCCCGGGAACCCGGCCGGAGCCCTCGACGACCTCGGGGCGGCGGCCCGGTGGGGCCGGGCCCGGGGTGTACCCGTGGCGTCGGACGAGTGCTACGTGGAGTTCACGTGGCACGGACCATCCCGCTCGATCCTCCAACACGGGACCGACGGCGTGTTGGCCGTTCACACGTTGTCCAAGCGGTCAAACCTGGCCGGGCTGCGGGTCGGGTTCTACGCCGGTGACCCCGACCTCGTGTGGTACCTGCGCGAGACCCGCCGCCATCAGGGGCAGCTCATCCCCGGACCGGCCCAGGCCGCCGGAGCCGCCGCGTTGCGCGACCAGGCTCACGTCGAGGTGCAGGCCGCCCGGTACCGGAAGCGCCTCGAGTCGCTCGTCGAGGTGCTGGCCGCCTTGGACGTGCCGGCCTCCATGCCCGAGGGGGCCTTCTACCTGTGGGTGGCCGCTCCCGACGGTGACGGGATGGCCCTCACGCGACGCCTTGCCGCCGAGCTAGGGATCCTGACAAGTCCCGGCACGACGTTCGGGTCCGGTGGAACCGGCCACGTGCGGATCGCCGCCGTGGTGCCCGACGACCAACTGGCCATCGTGCGGGCCCGGGCCGGCCTGTCCTGAAGCCCGCCGGTAGCCTCGGCCCATGACGACCGATTCCCCGCACGAGGCCCTGAGGGCGCAGATCGAGGAGTTGTGGGCGGGCCGGGACGGCCTGTCGGACGACGACTCCGAGGCTGTCGCCACCATCCACGCCGCCATCGACCTGCTCGACACCGGAGCAGCCCGGGTGGCCGAGCCCGACGGTGCGGGGGGCGTGGTCGTCAACGAGTGGTTGAAGCTGGCCATCCTTCTGCTCTTCCGGGTGTCCCGGATGGAGACCATCGAGATGGGGCCGTTCGAGTTCGCTGACAAGATTCCGCTCAAATCCGACTGGATGGCCCGCCAGGTGCGCGTTGTGCCGGGCGCGCAGGCCCGTTGGGGCAGCTATCAGGGACCCGGCGTGGTGATGATGCCGAGCTATACCAACATCGGCGCGTACGTGGGCGACAACACCATGGTCGACACGTGGGCCACCGTGGGCTCGTGTGCCCAGATCGGCCGGAACGTCCACCTCTCGGGTGGTGTCGGCATCGGTGGGGTGCTGGAACCGCCGAACGCCGTGCCGGTGGTGATCGGTGACGACTGCCTGATCGGGAGCCGCTGTATCGTGGCCGAGGGCGCCCGGGTGGGCGACGGCGTGGTGCTGGGTGCCGGTGCCGTGCTGACCGGTTCGATTCCGGTGATCGACGCGGCCACCGGTGATGAACTGGGTCGGGGCGTCGTCCCCGCCTGGTGCGTGGCCGTCCAGGCGACCCGTCCCAGGGCGTTCGGCGGCGGGGAGTTCGGCCTGCCCTGTGTCCTCGTCCTCAAGCACCTCGACCCGGGGGAGCGGCACGACAAGTCGGCGCTGAACGACGTCCTTCGCACCCACGGCGTCTCCACCTGAGCCAACCGGCTCCCGACCGAGAGAACACGCCGTGACCGATCTCCTGGCCCTCACCGCGGAACTGGTCGACATCTCGTCGGTCAGCTTCGCCGAGGCTGATCTCGTCGCGCACCTGGAGACCGGGTTGCGGGCCGTGCCGGGTCTCACCGTGGATCGGATTGGCGACAACCTGGTGGCCCGCACCGACCTCGGTCGGGAACACCGTCTGGTGCTCGGCGGCCACACCGACACGGTCCCCGGCGATACCTCGGGTTCCCGCCTGGACGGCGACACGCTGTGGGGCCTGGGTACCGCCGACATGAAGAGCGGCCTGGCCGTGATGCTGGAGCTGGCCCGCACGGTGCCCGAGCCGGCCGTTGACGTCACGTGGGTGTTCTACGCCCGCGAGGAGGTGGCCATTGCCCACAACGGGCTTCGGGAATTGTTCGCCGAGGCGCCCGAGCTGCTGGTCGGCGACGTGGCCATCCTCGGAGAACCCACCGGCGGTGCCGTGGAGGCCGGTTGTCAGGGCACCATGCGTTTCGAGGTCACCCTGGCCGGCGTCCGGGCCCACACGGCACGACCGTGGATGGGTCGAAACGCTGTCCACCGGCTGGGTGCACTGTTGACGGCGCTGGAGGACTATGAGCACCGGGAGCCGGTGGTCGACGGCTGTCGCTACCGCGAGGCCCTGCAGGCCGTGCGCGTGGAGGGCGGAGTGGCCGGGAACGTGGTGCCCGATCGGGCCATGGTCCGCGTCAACCACCGGTACGCACCAGATCGCACCGGTGACGAGGCCGAGGCCCACGTCCACGCCGTGTTGGCGCCGCATCTGGAGGACGGCGACGTGGTGGTGCTGGTGGACCATTCGCCCGCCGCCTTGCCGGGCATGTCGCATCCGCTGCTCCAGCGACTGGCCGCCGACGGTGGGCTGGAGGTCCGGGCCAAGTTGGGCTGGACCGACGTGGCGTTCTTCTCCGAGCACGGCGTGCCCGCGGTGAACCTGGGGCCGGGGGAGCCGACGCTGGCCCACACAGCGGACGAGCGGGTGGAGCGGGCGTCGGTGGAGTCCTGCTACGCGGTGCTCCGCGACCTGATCGAGAACGGGGTCTAAGCCCCGTCGCCCGGTAGAGGTCAGATCCGTCGTAGGACGGTGACCACCCGGCCGTAGATGGTGACCTCGTCGGACGACCGACGGATCTCCTCGTGGGCAGGGTTGGACGGCATCAGCACGATGGTCGAGCCGTCGCGCCCGAAGTGCTTGACGGTGGCCTCCTCGCCGTTGATCCCGGCAACCACCAGGTCGCCAGCGTCGGCGGTCTGCTGGACCCGGGCCACCACGTGGTCTCCGTGGAGGATGCCGGCACCGATCATGGAGTCGCCCCGCACCCGGAGCATGAACAGGTCGCCGTCGCCGGTGAACTCGGCGGGCAGGGGGAGGGACTCCTCGACGTTCTCGGCCGCGATGACGCCCGCCCCGGCCGCTACGTCGCCCAGCAGGGGCACGTGCCGGACGGCACCCCGTTCCACCGCCGCACCGGTCACCGGATCGAGGCGTACCTCAATGGCCCGGGGCTTGCTCGGGTCGCGGCGGATGAAGCCCCGGTCCTGAAGGGTCGCCAGATGGGAGTGCACCGTGGACGGAGAGGTTAGGCCGACCGCATCGCCGATCTCGCGGACGGACGGCGGGTAGCCGCGGTCGCTGACCTGGACGTCGATGAACTCAAGGATCTCCTGCTGGCGTGGGGTGAGTCCCGTGGCGCTCATATCGGGGTTCCTTCTCTCTGCACGAGTGGGTTTCGTCGTGCGGTCTCGTCGTACTGGTGACGGGTCCGTCGGCATCTCTTGACACCGAACAGGTGTTCGATACACTGAGTCTTGTGATCGAACATCTGTACGTCGAATCCATGTTCGTCGAACGGACGTTCCGTGTCAAGTACCCCTCCACCGAGGGCTGTCACACCCCTTCGACAGGATGAACACCATGACCACCGCGACCGCTGCCCAGCTCCCGTTCGACTTCCCTCGCTTCCCCGACGTCGAGGCCCCGACCCTTCTGCAGGTGGTCCCGTCCTCTGACCCGGCCCCCGTCGAGCGACTGGCCACCGTGCACCGACTGGTCACCGACGTGCTGGCCGCCGAGCCCGCCGTTGTGGGTGCCGCCCGCCGCCAGTCGGTCGTGGACGTTCCCGGTCCCGCCCCGGTGTTGTCCCCGGCGGTCTACCGGCGCCGCCGGTTCCTGGTGTCGGTGGCGCTCGGCTTGATCGTTTCGGCCCTTTCGCTTCTCGGTGGCGAACTCATCGGTCGGGTGACCGGCACGACGGGTGCGCCGGTGGTCGCCGCGGTGGGCGAGCCGGTCGTCCACGTGGTCCAGCCGGGCGACACCCTCTGGTCAATCGCCGGGTCCATCAACCCGGAGGGGCGTGACCTGCGGTCCACGGTCGATCGTCTGGTCGAGGCGGCCGGTGGTCCCGTCCTCCAGCCCGGCCAACGCATCGTCCTACCCCTCGGCTGAGTCCGACCTGACGGCTAGGCCCGTCGCAGGGACGGTTCGCTAGGAAACCGGGTATCGCTAGGTAACCAGGTATCGGCAGAAGAGGAACCCGTCCTCGGTGAGGACGCGGTCCAGCCGGAGCCGGGTGGTCGCCGAGAGTGGCGGTCCGGC